>Ga0247608_10000127_pt1 | contig 145716 bp, 170 predicted proteins | sample 176DNAGHGlowgp2_FD_193490 | JGI IMG/M metagenome (GOLD analysis project Ga0247608, IMG submission 193490) | Sheep rumen microbial communities from Palmerston North, Manawatu-Wanganui, New Zealand - 1766 DNA GHGlow gp2 | ecosystem: Host-associated > Mammals > Digestive system > Stomach > Rumen...
AAGTCATAGTTCTTATCTACAATACGCATTAGACATTCCTTTCTATTTATAGTCAGTTTGTTCCTATCATATCATGCTTCAGCTGGTAGTAGTGACTGTTGGATTTCATATCCAAAGTTTGGAAATTTCTGAAAGTCTGTTATTTCTGGATTATCAAGCATTTCTATTAAAAAATGGAATGCAATAGAGCATGGGAATAGTGATTCACATATCTTATCCTTTTCACCTTCAGTTTTAGCTTCATTATATTTTTCATAAGCGTTTTTGCTTTTTTCGATGAATTTGTTTATCTTTTCTTCAGCTGCATCTTTTGTTTCAAAATACTCGGTATTTTTAATATTAAAGTTACCATCTTTGTCTATAGGTTGATAGCCAGAGAATGAGTTCTTTCCACCACATTTGATCTGATATCCGAACTTGGCATTCTTCCAGCCTTCCATAGACTTCTTCCAGAACTCTTCGCCTTTATCACGATCAAGAAGTACTATTGGAAATATCCCAGACTGAAATATACTTAATGGTACTGGGTTTCCCTTGATGCAATCAGCATAGTGTTCCTTTACTGCATTTACTGCATCTTTTATACGACCATAGAAACCATCATAGCGTTCTTCCTCTGAATAGGGATTGTCTATTGTGAAATATTCTGTACCATCATCCATTATCTGTATCTTGTGACGTTTACCATCTTCAGTGATTGCAGTTTTTGCAATCTCCTGATATTCTGTGCCATAATACCATACACACTCTGTAAGTCTGAATTTTGTCTTTAACATATCATCACGTCCTTTCAATTATGATCATTCAAATACTAATATAGTAATTGTGTCAGTCTTCTTTTACATCAAATACATCTTCAAAAGCATCATCTATATTGACACGTCCAAGTTCAACAAGACGGAAGAAAGCTCTCTCACCTAGAGTTCCATAATAACCATCACGCATATCAAGATTGGGCTTTTTAGTAAGTGCTTCTGCAAGCTCAGTGAGTGTTCTTGCCGAGAAATTCTCTACTGTGGCTTTTACCACATTACATGCTTTGTCCTGTGAATAGCTCTTGGTACGGAAAATGCACAGTTCTCTCTCAAGAAATTCAGCTATCTCTTTCATGTCACTACTGTACATATCACTGAATACACATATTTTATCTGGCTGAATGTTAATGAAGATAATATTATCATATGGCTGACTTATTGTGTCAAGCTTATCAACCTCATTTACTCTATACGGCATAGTGTGCCCGGTAGTCACACCTACTACAACATTAGAAGGTGTTACATAGAAAACATCAATATGTGACTGTACTTTTGCTGCAAGTTTGCTCATATCAAAACAACGTATATCAAACATATTTATCACTTCCTTTCAATTTTATTAAGTTTAGCTCTGTCACAATCATCTTTTCGTTTTCTGTAATATTCTGTTAACTCGTTAATATTTTCTTCTATCCAGTCTGCCTCTCGTCTTAATACACGTATAATTCGTGTTGGTTCTTCAGCATGTATCATATCAGCCAAGGCACGGTTTATACTTGTAACTACATTACATTTACCACAACAATATTTGGGATTATCATCTGTGTATTTGTCATAATCAGGATGCAATCCATTGTCCCAAGGATTGTTAGAATGTTCTTCATCTATCTCAGCTCCACAATAAATGCATCTTACTGTTGTTTCTGACATTTAATGAACTCCTTTCATTATATTATTTGTATAATATTAGGATTCCAAATACATATTGAGTCACAATCCCAAGTGTAAAACTGATCTCTTAATTCACCAAAATGCTCTGACATATGTACTTCCATGCCATCAAATTTACGATAAATCTTTTTAAAGTTAAGTGCTTTATCACCTTCAATGTTACCTTCCGTTAAATATTTACGGATATCATTAAGACAGTGTATATGCAATATTCTTGCTTTCTTACTTAATCTGAACTTGAAGTAGCTAGCAAAATCTGTTTTATCTAGGTCAGCATCTTCACAAAAAGATTTCCAACCATAAGAAGCATCTATTGGAGAAGCCCATAAACCTCCTGGTTTTCTATACATAGAAAGATAGTCTTTACCACGTACATTCAATTTATTAATCTCAGTATTAAGTTTTGCAACCATGATATCTGGCTCATATACATCAGATCCATAGTGAATATAATGTTGCATAATATCTCCTTAACTGTTTAAGAATTACTACATCATAACTTTGCCCATTGATTATATAATGAATTTTTAGTATAGGCTACATGATACTCTAACTCTTTTGATCCAGGACCAAGCATCGATACTGTGTCCACAAGTGACTCCATATCCGTACTTAATACTTTTTCACAAGTTACTACTAAGTCTTTTAAAATTTCTTTTAGGTCGAAATAACTTAGTCTACTAAGCGGAAATGCATATGGAGTAAGTATTATACATGTATCATTTAATACAACACCATATCCATAGTGATTACCACCAGCATGTGCTTGTAGATGATAGATGCTGTTATCATCAAGAATATATTTTTCAATATTCTGACGTTCAAGAACTTTACTGGATTCCACACATATTCTATTATCTAATGCAGAGTATGACACGAGCTTAACATGTATTTGTGACATTTAATCAGCTCCTTTCAATTAGATTTCCATTTCGATATCAAGGTTGTCTGAATTGATAACACGAAACATTGCTGAAGGATTTTTCTTCTTGTAGATTTCTGCTCTATGACAAGCCTCGAACAAATCCAATTTTGTATCCTTAGGCATATCTATATACATGTTATCCTTTATCATCTGAATATGGAACATTTAGATATCTCCTTTCATTCAAATTATCCAACCTATTTCAAGAACTCTGTTACCTTCTTCATCAACAATATCATAACCACGTTCACCTATGTCTATTATCTTTACTCTAGTATCAATTTCCATAGTACCTGCACAGTTTGAAAATTCTCTAGTTGTTATTACCCAATCACCAATCTTTGGTGTTTTGTTCTTTATGAATGCCATTCATTTATCTCCTTTCAATTAGATTCATTGAGTATTGTATCTATTTCTTTACTCAAGTGTTCAACAGCTAGATGATAACCTTTATCTGCCATATTTAATGGTTCTCCACCATTATCCTTATCCCGTTCTTCCATTCTTTCTCTCAATTTGTTTAAGACACTTGTTATGATATTATTAGATGTTTCTGTAAAATGTAAAGGTAACCATTCAGCTGGTTCTGCATTTGCGTCCCTTGCTACTAAATATTTTCCATCTGCATCCTCAAAGAACTTAAAATTTGAAAATTTGTCTGTATCAATGATTGCTGTATATTTCATTCTGTTTCACTATCCTTTCTGCACAACTTTAAAGGCTGCTCGTTTTCTTCTGCAAAGTCTTTCATATACTTATCAATTATATTTAAACAAACATCAACACACTCATTCCATTTCACACACCAATCATCAGGACTGTCATGTTTAAATACAACTCTATACTGTTCTTTTATTTCCTGATACAACTCATGTAATACTTTACTAGTTTTCTGTTCTTCAAGAGTTTTAACTGCAAGTTCAAAGAATTTATATGTTTTTGAGTTTTTGGAATCGTCATTTATCTCCATCCACATTTTTCCAAAGTTATAAGCTTCTTCATTTGTCATACTCAACTACTTTCGTTTTTATTAAGTTAAGACAATCGTTTCCATAATCGTGATTCATCAGCTGGTGCTTCTTGAAATCCATTTTTCTCGAATAACTGATTTGCTTTTGAGTCACAACATATATAATCTGCACGGAAATATTCTCTTGCATCTCTTTCAATAGCCTTTAGTAGAGCAGATGCATATCCTCGATGTCTGAAATTATCTTTTGTATATGCTCCGCTGAGATGAACCATTCGAGTACCATCTTTGTGCGGAAATACAATACAATATGTTGCAGTCATTATTGCTACAAGTTCACTTTTACCATCTTCATTACAAAATGCACCATATACCTGTGTACAAGGATAAACAGGTTGTGTTCCTACACAGATATTGTAAGCAACTTCTTTTGTTAATGGATATTTTTCCTTCACAAAATCAAGAAGTTCATCAACATTGTTTTCATCTAATCTCAAATTTATCATTTTTCATCTCCTTTCATGCAGACTTACGTCTCTTACGACGACAGGTTTCACAACGCTTAGGTATTGACATACCTCTTCCTTTGTACCACTCTTCTTCATCTACATTTGTGAAGAAGTAGATTCCACAGTCTTTGCACTTATGTAAAGTAAGCATACTAGACCGTAGATCATCATTGTAACCTTCTACTGCTTTAAATGTTGTCTCAAGATTTGTATTACATGCATATTTACATTCGTCAATGTTGCTAGGCATTGACCAGTCTGCATTGATACTGGGTATTGACGACTCTGCATATGCAACTTTCTGTTCTTCTTCATTAAAGTACAGATACCAAACTTTCATGACTCATACTCCTTTCATCTGTCTATTGGACTCCATTTGTCTTACATTTTATGCTACTCAAGAAAATTCATACTATTACTTATATTAATCAGTGTGCTTCTAATGGGCGAACATCGATACCCCACTGGAATGAACTACATTTATTACTATTTGCATTAATAGCATGATCATGAATGCAAACTATCTCACATGACTGTTTAATCTTGAAATGTACTCACGAGCTAAAGCTCGTGAGATTCCTACCCCGTAGAGTAAGTAGAGCACGTTGAGTGTTAGCTTACTCTTAAGAATAGGCGTTTACGTGGGCACTCTCAATGCCAGCACGTGTTGTACGAAACAAACGGATAGTTGACGTTATCAGCGATTTGCTTTTATTTATGAGTTACTATATTAAGCTGAAACTGTTGTTACTTCTTCTCCAATACGTTTTGAAAGATTTTCTAGGAAATAGAGATTATTTACTGGCTGTCGCTCTTCGAATGGATCATAGGTTACTTGATTCTCTAATAATTCACCTTCAACCTCGTCATAGGCCCATGCAAGGCTGTAGATATTCCTAGCAGCATTCCTATCTCGATGATGGATTACCCCACAGTTAGGGCATACCCAGGAACTCTGTCCTAGTTTCAAATCATGATTAGTGTACCAACAATCATGACAAGTTTTTGAGGTATGCTCTGGTGAAACGTAGTTTAGTTCTCTTCCTGTCTTAAGACAAGACCAGCGAATACACTGTCGTAACTGGTATAGGTTAGCATCATTGTAGAGCTTCTGGAACCAACGTGGTTGACCACGTTTCATTTGAGTAATACTCAAATCTTCGATTGCGATTGATTGGTAATTCTTGGTTAGATAGGCTGCTGTTTGTCTATTGAAATTCAATCGTATATTTGCAATCTTTTCATGAATGTGAGCAACCTTTTGTTTTTGCTTAAACCAATTCTTAGAAAACTTTACTTTGCGAGAGAGTGAACGTTGCTCTTTACGTAGTTTGGAGAAATAATCTTTATATGGTGTTGGTGCTTGTATTATCTCTTCTTTTTGTTCGAACTTGAACTCAGTAACATCACCCTGAAAAGTACTAGTAACTACTCTTGTTTTAGGTGAAAGATTTATGTCAACACCTACTTGTTTTTCACATAACATATCATCAAGTGCTTGCTTTTTAAATAAATAGACTCTTCCTATACGTAATACAATAGTGGCGTAATACTTTCCAGATGCTTCACGTATAAATGTGATAGAACTGATATCTTCCTTACTTATGTTACATGGTGCAAAGCACTTTATAAAATCATCAGCATTATCATTACCAGCACCGCAAGATGGTATATGTAACCAACCTAAATTATGAGATAATTTAGAGCTGTGTTTCTTCTCAATTCTATTAATTTTGAAATCAAAACCATTATCATGATTCATTTCATCTTTGCGTCTTACTAAATGTAAGTCACGGCTATTTTGTGGCATCCTAAATGTTACTCTACCACGGTTTGATTTAAATCTTGGTTTCCCTTTACCATCACGATAAAATGTACAAAAGTTCTTTTTAACGTCATTGCATACTTGATCATAAATATTTTCAATAGTACGTCCACGATAATACTGTGTAATCTTTAAATTATTTCGATCTGTACGTATTCTATCTTCTGTAACATTTCTAAGAGCATAATGGAATTTAGATTGTAATGTTGCCAATCCATATTTACTATTTATAGTATCCCAGTTTATTCTAATAACATCTTTTTCTTCACCAGTTTCTTCATCAATTTCCACGTCATCTTCATAAATATTTGCAAGGAGATAATTATGATAGTCAATTGCATTTTGAAAATTACAGTCAAGCCATATCTGTTGAGTTTTATTTGGATAAAGTCGTATACGCACAACTTGTTTTACAAGACAAGTTTTTCTCATAATTGCCTCCTTTCTTGAAGATTTATTTTATCATTTGATGCCTCCCGCTCCAGCGGAGCTAAAGCTCCGCTGCTATCCACGGGACCCGGCGTTTAATTTTTGTATAGAGCTTCCTGTTCATCTTGTGAAGGAAAATCTATAGGTGTCCATAAAGTGAATTTTGTGTCACAATAGGGGTAACCATGTAATGATTCATACCACCTCAACATTTTCACTTCTTCATCATAATGCAATCTTCCTACAAAAGGTTTAGGCTTATCACACTCAAGCACAAGAACAGGTACGCTATCCTCTGGTGGTATATCACAACCATTAGCAATATTCTGTGCTATAGTGAGATTAGGATTATACAATTCTTCATGTATCCTATGCCATACCATTTTATCAACTCCTTTCAATCTTTTACAGAATAGAAATATACTCTATTATGATTAGCTGCATCATATCTCTGTACATCTATTTCTATTCCATAACCTATATTTGTATATTTTCTATTTACTGATGTGTATCCATGTTTACGCGCTATTATACAAGCTGCTTCTTTTGCACTATTTGCTGCTATTATTTCTTCAACGCCAAATGCACGTACTTCATATTTCTTTTCCATTACATCACTTCCTTTCATGCAGACTTGCGTCTCTTTGCTCTGCATTTATTGCAGCGCTTAGGGACTGATAGGTTGTTTGCTTTGAACCACAGTTCTTCATTGGTGCTTGTGAAGAAATAGATACCACAGTCCTTGCACTTATGAATCTGTAATTCAAAAGACTGTAAATCTCTATTGTAACATTCAGCAGCCTTAATTGCGTGATCTACTGCTGTGTTACATTGATGCTTGAATTCATCAACATTACTTGGTGTTTCCCAATCGCTACGAAAGTCTTTCACAGAATGCTCAGCATAATCTATTTGCTTAGTCTTTTCATTGTAGTATAAATACCAAATTTTCATTTTAGTCAGTCTCCTTTAAGTATTTTTCACAGAGTCCTCAATAGTTATTAAACCAGAACGTATCATAGAGAAGAGATCAGAAGTGTAGAAATCCCTAACTCTTCTATCCCCATACTCATCTTCAAATACAAGATTTAACTTGTAGTTCTGAAGCACCTTTCTATTAAATTCCTCTTCTATATGACAGATACTTACATCGTCTCCATCTAAGTATAAAAGTTTATTAGGTACTGCTAGTCTCACATTCTCCGGACCATCAGTAGCTATGGCGATACATAAGTCATCACTAACCATCCAGTAGTCATCATTATGTAGATTATCTCTCAGTTCAGCCATAGTCATTCGGATCCAATCATTAACGTAGATCTTCTGTTTGTTCCATGTGAAGAATTCACCTTTTTCATCTTCACGAATAGAGCGTGTATAATCTCTTGGACCGACTTCAACTACAACTGTCTTATTGAATGGATTTGATGCTGCATAAGAAAATACTCTTAATATTTCATTACCACAATGATACTTATAATACATAAATTTTCTCCTTTCATTTAGAAGAGCTCTTTCACTTAGAGCATTTTAACATGTTTACCACATTCCTTTTCTACAAAGAGTTACACAATCACCATCGACGTCAATAACATGTTTCTTATACATACAGTCATTATGATTATTGTGACAATAGAAATCTTTATCGCCGTCACAATCATATTTTTCAACACGATGTTCACATTCGCAATTTAACTCAAGTCCATCTCCCAATGGTATCACCTCCAATCCATCATTCTAAATCATTATTAAACTTAAACTTTTTAATGTGTAAATGCATTACTACAGATACTGCCATTAACCCGACAGTAATAGGTATTTCCACTACAGGGTACCAAACAATAAGCATTACATTAAACATAGCCATTATGAGAACATCAATTAAGAATTTTAAATCATTCTTATTACGTAACATAATTTTAGTGTCAACCTTCTTTTTAGGCTTCACTACTGCATCTGAATTCTGTAATACTATTTCTGACATAATTATTCACCTTTCTGTACCCCACGTATGGAAAGATGAAATACCTTCATTACTTGTTCTTCTATCGTTTTTAAAACGATATTCGTATATCTCCTGAAATAACAGGAGCAGCTTCACTGAACAGTTCAACTAAGTCAGTATTGTCACCAATAGAATCAAAGAATGAATCATCAACATCAAGTGCAGGTGCTATAATTTCTATTGCTTCGACACCATTCTGAATACCATTAAACAACCTATCACAGAACGTATCATAGTCACACGGTAATTTGCTACAAGGTATGTAGATGTCATTCAGACCTTTGAGAGATAATAAAGCACAGTCAGTATCTTCATCATAGAAAATAGTTTTGAACTTGCCTATCTCAACATACTCTTTTTCACTACCAATTTCCATAACTCTGATCTTTACAAACATTCTAACAGCTCCTTTCAGTGATATAAAAATAATTTATTTCTTACTATTATTATATAATAAATATAGTAAAAATATGTAGCAATACAGGTAGCCGGACTTGAACCGGCACGGAATTACTTCCAAAGGATTTTAAGTCCTTTGCGCCTACCAATTACGCCATACCTGCAGGTGAGGGTTTAAGGCATAGAACCCACAACCAGATTCGCTAAAACAACAATAGGAGAAACATGTGTCATGGCTGTTTCTTGTTTTATGTGATTTATAATTTTCAAGAGTTTAAAATTATCGTAATCTGCTGTGAATATTTCAACATACGTTTACGAATAGCATATAGCTGTCTATCAGTGAAGACATCTTTTGTTTTGCCCTGCTTATTATATTTTTCAGACATACCTGTAAGAAAACTTGCATCTGCCTGATTGAAACCAACTGCGTTCTGCCACTTTGTGCAACGTGCTTTCTTTTCATCATCTGTCTGATACTCAAACAACTGACTCATAAGTTTAAGCATTTCTACATCATTTTTCTCAATAAGATCTCGCACATTGAAAACTGTCCAGATACGTTTGTTGTCTTTAGTTTTAAGTACGAGTTTTTCCTTCTTCATTTCGAGATTCTGTACCGTTTCAAGATGTGCAGGCATCAGATCATAAAGCTGCGTTGACTTTCCACCTGTGATAGGTTCAGCAAATAACCTATACAAATGAAGTTCTTTCTTAGCGAAGAAACCTAACTTAAAACGTCTGTGCTGTAGATTGTGAAGACATTTACCACAAATCTGATACAGAGTCTTTCTTTTGTTATTCTCATGATCTCTGATTACCAAACGATAAACATCTTCTCTTTCCAGAATGTTGCCACAAATGTGACAGTAATAGAATGTATTACCCATAGAATCAGCTCCTTTCATGGTTATAAAATTGTTTTATATCTTCTAAAGATATATACAGTTATTGAGTGAAAAATAGTGTGTTAAACATATGTAGGATTAGTATTCTCATGCAGCATTCTCCTTATACTGATGTTTACGTTTTGTACAGTCTTTCCAACTCTTACCATAAGGACGTGGTCTATCGTCCCAAGTAGGAAGAGCTTTCCAAGCGTACTTAGTATTATTGAATGTATAGTATTCGTCATAACGACCTGCATTATTCTGCTTACGCTGACGACCGAGTTTAGGATGACGATACCAATTTCCTGAACTACAATGATGAACATGTGGTATCGGTAAGTCACGGAATGTCTTAGGATGATGATAAGTATTATTCCATCTACTATGGTAATGTTTTATCTGCTCAGTCTCAGATTTGAGTTTGATGATTTCATTCTTAGTGTAGCGTTTGTTCCCACGAGTTACATAGGTTGAACGATGTTCATTTCCGTATCGTGAACTAAATCTACGTATATGAATGTTATCAACAATAACATCACAATCATCAAGTTTATCATATGACTCAAGTATTGTAGAACAGCTATTTAATTCTACTGCAAGTTCATGACGTGTGAACTTTGTAGTATATGTACCTGTCACTTCATAACCACCAAGTATTCTTTTGTAATAGATTGTGTGTAAAACGTAAGTTCTCTTATTGTGACTCATTGTTTGTCCTCCAATTATTGTTATAACACTTTCTGTACTACATTATACGTCATCAAATAATTCTTTGCATCTGTGTGATCATCTTCACGCACTTCTATTGTCATAGGACATTTATACTCATAGGTATCATAAAATCCTAATATCATTTTAAGAAGTGCAGTATCTTTCTTACTTCCATCAAATGGATAACCATGACCTTTACCACGTCCGTATCCTGTCCCGACATCAACTGCTTGATTGAGATGAATTAACTTACAATGATGTCTATTCATAGCAAAGAAGTTTTCAAGTGAACACACATCAGGAAAACCACTCACATGTTCATCTGTACCTTTAATCGCTGATACTGCATAAACAACTTCCTGTGCATGACAAATATCAAGACAGGTGCCTACATTAGATCTATTCACATCCTGAGCAATCAACTGATGTGTAACAGGCTCTGTAAAACTATACGTCGTATTCTCAAGACAGAATATTATATTAGGGTTCTGGTCTGCTATCTGTCTGAGGTAGTGAACAAGGTCAAAGATTGTTCCATCCCAGTTTAGAATATCATATGACTGTTCGATATGCATTACATACTTTATTGTACGCTGTTGTTTTGTTACAATTGAGTGTACAATATTAATGAAATAATCATGTGTTTTCCAAGTATTAGGAAAGTCCACAGGATAGTCTGGATGAAGTCCACGTGTTTTGTTATGCGTTAATCCTAAAGCGAGAGGTGAGTGCACTACATCCACTTCCTCTGTTAGAAATTGCTCAATTGTTTTATATGTATCAGTATTAAGTAATTGAAGTTCAATACCATCATGTGGTTTTGATATGCGATCATTATATTGATCTGCGTTACATATACATTTTGCAAATAGTTTCATATTACTCCTAACAGTTTTAGTGGTATTGCAATGATAGCACCAAGTAACATACCAATAAGCCAGCAAAACATTTTTATTTCTTCTTTTGTTAATGTGTGTTGTATGTGCATTATTACTCCTTTCTGTATTTCCAAATAGCAATACTATTAGTTACTATGTGAAATACATCAAATGCAAAACAAACATACATCATTATACCAAAATCAAATATTATATAAAGTATTGTGTTCATTAATAATACCCAACGTAATATTTGAGGATTTTCTGTTATCATAATCGAAACAGTATAGTCAACATAACAAATAATCGGAAGTACACCTAACCAGCCGTTTGTATTTACTACAACACTAATTAATGTACCAATGATTAGAAATAATATATTGACTATAAGATTTGACTTCAAGTAAGCATTATATAAATTACGTAGTCCTACAATTAGACAAAGTGCAACCAAAACATAACTTCCATTCACTGCATAGGCAACTACAAATACTATTTGAGTAATTGCTTGTAATAACAACATTCTTTTCTTTGTTGAAAGGAAAGGAAGTATAGTATTTGAAATTTCACCTATTAGTGATAAAGCATTAGATATAATTAATGTTATCATTTTCTTTTGATGGCGGACGTCAACCGACCCAGCCCGCCTTGTGGGTTTTCGATTAGTAAACACTATGTGTACGGATTTTCAGGATCCTAAAATGTAACGTAACATTTACATTATACAGTAACGTGAACCTATAACCAAACAATTCAACGACAATCCCAAACCTTAAACTTTAACTTTTGGAGTCACCAAAGACTTGCTGTTTAAAGGTCTACTAATCTGGAAAGTTTATTTTATTCTATATACTTGTATGTTTCTTTGAATTCTTCTTCTGCAATACCATACAAATCATTAAGATCTGTAATATTGAGATAACCATGTGTGCGAATATTCTGTCTTTCACCCCAGGGAGCATCAAAAGAAATATCATCATTTATTTGGATGAATAATTGTACTCCACTAGCAGGTTTGTAGACACCTTCTTTTATAGGATTTGCTGTGTCGTACTTTTTCTCAAACGTTTCTCTTGAGACTTTCCAACTGTTAATATGACTATAATCATCTACATATGGAGTTCCATCATCATTCGCACGTGTGAGTATCATATCACCTTTTTGAGCAGTTTCGTGTCCTTCAAAATTTCCATTTTTGGTGTAAACATCTAATTCTTCATTTTCTTTTGCTTCTCTTGCTATAACAATTCCTTTCTTTTCAGCCTTGACTGTATGACCGTATGGCTTGCTCTGCAGTTCTTTTACATAGTTTAGTAACTCTTCTTTTGTTTTGTACATTGGAAATACAAACCCAGAAGGTAATGTACATCCACAAAACATATTATGTGCATGCATAATGTTTGCTTTATAGAAACTATCATCTAAAGAGAAGTTATCAGGTAATTTACAAAATGCAAACATTTCTACGCAAGAACTACATCCTTCAGGAAGTACAGGTTTCAATCCACAATCCGAATTATAGTGTAGTCTATAATAGGTCACTAAAGTATTTGTTTCTTGTTCTTGTACACTATACATTCTCGAGTCATAGATGAATGTTCCAAGTATCGCAGATGAATGGTAACGCATAGGACTATTACTAAATATCTGAAGAGCTATCCAAGCTTGCACATTAACTGGTGTAGCATCTGTAATATTATTATTTTGCATTATCGCAGGTGTTAGAAGAGACCTTAGGTTTTCAACTCCTTTTGTAGCATCTGTAACACTGTTGCTTATAAAATAAGCTGCTAAGTCATTTTTTATTTGTTGATCTACTGTCATGTTTATTCCTCACTTTCGAGTTGCATAAATTCTGCTAGTTACTCAATACTTACTGACTTGTGAAGTAATCTGATGTGTCTTTATGCAGGCTTGTTAGTATGTCAAACTTAATTTGACCAACTGGTGTTAAACGTGCTGAATTATTTAATATTTTTGACATACAGCGGAGCTAAAGCTCCGCTGATTCCTGGTTGGGAAGGAGAGAGATTTAGTCTTGGGTCGTTAATCCAATTTTATCGCTGAGGGACGTTAAGTCCGTGTTACCCCTGTCACTTGACTTTTAGCGGGGCGGGTTTATAGTTTCGGTATGTCGTACCGTAACTGACTTTGTTAGTTTGTTACGATATCATTAAGAGACCTAATTGCTCAATATTGATTGCAGCATTGTGATCTCGATCGATGTTGTTTCCACAACTACAAATCATTTGACGATTGGAAAGATCTTTCATCTCAGTATGGATCTTACCACATTTAGAGCAAATTTGAGATGAGGCAAAGTGTCTTGGAACTTTGATGTAAGTTCTTCCATAGCGTTTAGATTTGTACTCTAATTGTCTTGTGAACTCGTACCAAGAAGCGTCAGCGACATGACGATGGAACTCTGCAGGCAAAGATTTATTCTGAAGCATTTCCTTAATATCAAGATCCTCACTAATGATAACTTGGTTTTCACTTACCATTTTGTGAGTCAGTTGATGATGGAAATTGCGTCTGGAATTTTTGATCTTTGCATGAATATTAGCCAATTTACATTGAAGCTTCTTGTGTTTCTTAGAGTTCTTAGTTGTACCTTGGAGAGCAGTGTTTACTCTGTCAAGATGTTTCTTGTAGACATCGAAGAATTTGGGCATTTCCTCTGTAGAGCCATCTGAATATGTAAGAAAAGTTTTAACTCCAAAGTCAAATGCTACTACATTATCATTAGGTTCAGGAACTTCGACACAATCCCATACTGGAAAAGATACATAATACTTACCATTTGGCTCCCGTGTTATTGTTACTGTCTTAGCTCCAAAGTTATCATCCTTAAGATATGCAGATACAGGTTTACGATTTTTAGACATAGTAAATGTCAGTGTGTTGATTTCATAAGACTTATCTCTTGATTGAATAGTAGTACATGATTTGTTTAGATTTAGACCTAATCTGTGTTGACATCTAGGTTTTCTCCAATTATTCTCCTCATTTACTCTAAAAAGTTTAGCTACCTTAGTTCTGTTACTGCCTGAATAATCATGCATATTGTACCCTACACTAAAGAGCTGGAAATAATTGAAGTTTTTATATCCATAACTATCAGTTGAGCAGTTACAAGATAACTGGCAACTCTGACTTCCATGTTTACTCTTAAAGGTTGGTCTCTTACCAAGTCCCTTAAAAGCACGGTTACGTGCTTCTAAAAAATGTTGTAATACGCAATTGTAGTACATACTGGAATAACCATTAAAGAAAGTTTCTTCTTTGGGATAAGAAACTAATAGTGAGTAAGATTCAGTCTTCTTATCATATCTACCATAGGTTAAATATTCACCATATTGTAATGTATATCCATCATGATAATTCTTATAACCACGATTGGTATACTCAGCATATTTTTTCACAAATGTATCTTCTTTATGATCTATGCAGTAATTGTTTCTAGCTACCATACGATTGTAGAGTAATCTACAGTTACCCATTATTTGATTTAGAAATCTCTTCTTACCATTAGAGACTAATAGCTTTTGTCTGTGTCCATTTAGAAATACATTATAGTATTTACTATTTAATGTACAGTAAATAGAATAAAAACCTTCTTCAGAGCTAACTTTGTGAAAGATAGGAAGTAGCTCATGTTGTAGAGTAATAGCATTAAGTAAATAATGTAGAACATTTAATTTGCTATCATAACCAAAGTTTTTATAATAAAGAACATTATCAACAATTTGTAAAAATTCATATCTGTCTGCCATGTATACTACCTCCTTTCTTATTCTTATTTTCCTTGATTTTCTATATATTGCTTTAATGTCTCTTCTGATACTTCTCCAATAGAGGATATGAAGTAGCCATCTGTCCAGAATGTACGTTCTTTCCAAAAGAAGTTCTTAAGGATACCTTCGTGCTTTTTCCAAATATGAAATGCTGAAAATGACTTCATAGACCTGACTAAGTCAGACAATCTGATTGTTGGATCTGTAGAGATCATCATGTGACAGTGATCTTTATCTGTTTCCATGTACTTAATTTCTACATTGTATTTCTGACAACTGTCAAATAATAATTGTTTAATATCTTCGTCAATCTTCTTAATATTTAGTAATGCTTTACGATATTTCACTACAAATATCAAATGAAACTGTAGAAGATATTTGTGTCGATTATGTGAATGATAATTGTTCATTTTGTCCTTTGATGCCTCCCACTCCCGCGGAGCTGAAGCTCCGCGGATATCCGTGGGACCCGGCGTTTATTATTTATAATTAACATATTGTTCTGTTAGTTCTCTATCTGTCATAATGACTTACCTACATCTGATATAATAATTGTATTAGTAGTTTTAATACATATATTATAATCTTCTAAATCGTTTAATCCTCTATTTTAATCTTGCGAGTAGAATTAATATTATCTATAGCAAGCTGCATCTTCTTTAGCAAGTCATTGTATAATTTATACTGTTCCTCTGCAACTGCTCTGTCAAAATTCGCATACTTATATTCAGGTTCATTTGATGAACGTAAATAAGAACTCTCTACACGCTGTCGTCCCATAGAGTCTTTATATTCACGGAGCCTCTTTACTCGCTCTTTCATTATAGGCATTTGAACAAGCAATTCATCAATTGTAAGATTGAACTCAGGAATTACTGTATTCTGATTAAACTCGTTAAGTGCATGCTTATAGTGTGTAAGCTTCTTCATCATTTCATGCTGCTCATTGAGATTAGTTAACAAATCATAATCCGGTTTAAGTTTCTCAGCATCTTCAGATATAGATGCCGTATAGTAAACTCCATACTTTTCCTGAAGCATTAAACCTTGAAGTTCAAGGTTTGTCTCTTTAATGAGTTTCTGAAGTTCTGCAGGTGTAAGTTTCATATTTAACGCTCCTTTTTTAATAATTGAATTAAAATAATTGATGTCACTCCCCAAACATGTCATATAGCATACATTTAAAGTGATAAAATGCACGCTTATATTCTTTTAACGTAAAGTTGTAATCAATGAAATTATCAAGAGTCTTTTTATCAAAGAAACCATGCACTTGATTTGCTTCTAATAAATTAAGTTTTCTTGGTATGATAGGCTTTTCATTAAATGTATCACATGTATGTAAATATAATAATCCAGAGAATAGTGCGTTTGCCATATTCACACAAGCTTGATCAGCATCTTCTGCACCTTTTTCCATAATAGATAATACATGTATTATACTACTACGCGTTATGTTTGGTGTGATACATTCGTACATTTCATCTGTAATTGTAGCATCTATTGATGTACCACCATTCTAAATTCTTCTCATCTCTTTATATGCAATATTTTCAATATTATTAGATTTAAAGAACAATATATCATCCGGATACTGTGGTGATAACCATAACAAATCAAACCATAAATGTAATGCATCGACATAAGGTCGGCAGTATATAGGGTAGTAACCAAGAGACGTCTTTGCTTCTTCCCTAAATTTATTTGCTAATACATTCATGTAATTATGAGGATCCGTTAATTCATAAATTCCTGTCTTCTGAAGATTATCTAAAACTTTACGTGGTTGTACAGTGTAGTAAAGTTTTACTTTATTATCCTTCAATTTACTGACCTCCATTAACTAGGCTGTATGTGACACTCTAAGTTACATATTTAATGTTCCTGTATGTCACATTCATTAAGTAAACAATATGCTACATATGCCTTATTTAAATCTGTATTTTCAAGATTTTTAGTGCACATCACACTTTCTTTAACTAAATTAGAATACTTTTGTATAAACTGTTTTTCTGTCAAATTTAAATTTGAAAGTATATATTTGATGTGTTCTTTAACTTTATCTTCTTTGACTTTTTCATTAGGTATTTTTTGTAGTTGATTCTTTACAAATAATACTTTTCGTCTATAGGCTTCTGTAATACTTTGTGCTTTTTCTTTTCCGAACTCTTTATAAGTTTCATATACATAATTTTCATCTGGAAGTAAATCTGTGTCAACACAATTGAAATCAGTTACATGTTTCAACATGCGTTGTTCAGAGCATTCAAAGAAAGGCTGTATCTCATGATCAAATAATGTATTATCAAAAACAGGATTTGAATTATAAAACATAGAGTTACCATTGTCAAAAATTGGACATGGACCTATAAACTCTAGAGTGTGACTGTTACGTATAATTCCTAGATTACTACCATGTCTATCAACTTCTGTTCTGATAAAATCAGTTAAATACATATAGTTTAAGAAATCACGTAATTCTTTTTCATTACAACCATGTTCTACACAATACCTAATATAACATTCATAAGCGTTAATATCGTTAGGCTTTTTATAAGCCTTCATCACTGCGTGTGCAGGTACAAACTCTGTATCAAGACTTGTAAAACACTCACATGCACAACCAGTTAATTCACTATCATAACTATGCAGTTTAATAAGTGAATATGATACGTACTTCTGCCAACCTTGTCTTCGATGTAACTCACTAGCGAATACTTCATTAACTGCACAGATAGATGAGTTCAAATTGCCCTTAACCATCAGACGTTTTCCATCTTTAATTATCCATTTCTTTTTAATGTTACCTTCAAGAGATGGACTTGGTGAGAAATGTCCATATTCCACTGGTTCAGTACTGTATACTGTTTCCAATAAATCACTTGATTCAAACTCATTTACATAAGGGTTTATTTCGTTCCAAGTTACATCTACATCTATAGGTTTATACCAATAATGATCAGTTAACGATACACCATAATTCTGTATAAGCAGGTCAATAACTGGAACAGTAGAGTCTTGATTTAAGTATTGACGAGATTTAGGTATACCTCTGTCTTCAATCCATTTACGTAATTTTGTTGTTATAGGTTGCGAAGGATCATATGGTAATGTAGGGGCTAATAACTCGTTTTGTACTTCTGAAACTTTACCAAGACCTGAATCTGAAAATACAAATAGTGCAACTATTTCGTCTTCATGCATAAGACTATATATCATGCATAACCTCCTTCACTCTCCTATTGAAATTAAACGTGTCTATCATATCTTGAAAATATGCTGTAAAAACAGAAGTAAGTATTCCAAATTTGGTACATGATTTCTTAGCCCCAGTTCGTGTGTGCCATGTCTCTTCTCCATCAAATTTAAAAGTGAAAGAACCATCATCATTTATAATCATTTCACAAACATGACCATCAATAATCTCTTTCATAAAATCACCTTCTTTCACTTGATATTAGTTGCCGAAAAAGAGCTTGCGGTAGTGCAAGCTCTTTCAGTAACAACTGTCTTAATTTTGAATCATCTTTTCTAAAGTTGCTTTAGAAATACTGTTCAAGTAATCAGGAATACCGGTATAGAAATCTTTTCGTTTAGACAATTCCGATTTTACTAATGCAATTAACATTGACACATTCATCTCATTTACTTTGATTATTGTATGTGCAATGTCCTTCATTATATTACTATGTTCCTGATCAGTAGTTATTAATTCACTTTCAAAAGTTATTCGGTTATTTTTCTTTGTGAGATTAATAACAGTTGTTGGATAATTGTTGTCAAATGACACATTTACATATGGTCCAGATTCTGCAATAATACATTTATCTTCTGTCACTGCAAATGTCAATACATTATTTAATAATGTATTTACGTGTAATCTTAAGTTTGGATACTTTTTTGCAAGCAATAAATAGGGTACCATAAATACAAAATTAACAGCAGTATTTACATAAAGAGATAAAGACTCATAACACTTAACCGGAATAAAATTTATTATATTATGATAAACTGCAAAATCACGGATGAGTGTTGGAAGAAACATCATCATTCGCTGTATTTCTATTATCTCCCCATTTAGCTCTATGTAATCCTCAACATGTTTAATATTGACTTCGATTGCTGGTAATTTAGATACTTCTTTGGGTTTAATTGTTACGTCACCCCAACTTAAGCATAATCCTATTTCATCGTCGCTATACATGTGATACTTTATGAAGTATCCTGGAGCAACTTTAGTCAATAACTTTTCATCTATTGTGAACATACTTCTACCTCTTTACTAACATCATTAATATTCTAAAAAATAGTGGACAACTTCAGGTCCTAAGCATCACACGTTTTCCCGAGACCTTATAACCACCCCAACTAGATTGTGTGCTAATCCTCTAAGTTTTATATTTAGTTAACTTAATGATGCTGCAAACATATTGTAGTAAGGTTTCATTTCTTCATAGTTGAAAGCATCTATGAATTTCTCACCATCCCAGATAACGTTCTCCACGAAAGGTAAGTTTAACTGTTTAGCCAGTCTTATGAAATCTTCACTACTGTCATCATAATCATATCCATAATGCCAGCAGAAATAGTGAAGTAACTCATGAAGTAAAATACCTACTACCTTGAGTTTATCCCACTTAATTCTATCCGATATCTTTATACATAACTTAGGTTTATTGAGTGGGTCTGACCATGACTTACCACTTTCATAGTAATGTATACCATATCCAAAATTCAAAGATATGTTTCTATATCCCGGAGTATTATACATTAAGTCATCATCTGAATCATAACTTTCTCCTGGACGTACTTCAAAATCTCCAAGTTCAGTAGATGTCATGCTTGCAAAATGTACTGGTATCTCCGGTATACCATAAAATAACTTGTTGAGATAAAACTGTGCCATTTTCTTTAATTCTACATCCGTCATATATTTCTCCTTATTCGGAAAAGACAACTTAAGTACCTAAGCATCACACATTGCCCAGTAACTCATAACTTTTTCCTTGAAGTGTGTGACTTCTTTAAGTTTTGTGCTGGTTTTTAGAAGTGACGCCTTTTACCAAAATTCCTGCATGTAAGGAACTCTTCAAACATTTCACGTGAATTCATGTCATAAGCAGAAGCACTGATGCTATGTGCTACGATAATAGGGTTATCAGCGTCATCAAAATCAGCGCCTACCATATAATCAGTTGTAGTGCCTAAAACATCAATTAACTGTAATGCATCAAGATCATAATTACTCATAACTTTACCTCTTTCTACTCGTTCTACGAGTCTTATGTTTTTGTAGCAACTTGCTACCTCACATTATGTTACTATTAGAAACAAAGATCACGAACTTTTGTGTCACGCCATGTACCAGACTTTTTATCCTTTGCTTTGACAACGATTTTACCGTTTTCATTAAACGCCCTAATGATAGTTCCAGTAGTGCGTAACCACTGTGCGGTTCTCTTGGATATAGTCCTGTACTGATCAATAGTAACATTGGGTAATGTGTGTGACATTTTACCACCTTTCTGCTGTACCTACAGCCTTGAAATTTTACTACACTATTGTAGCTTATTTATCTCAATGTCTTTCGACAGTGAAATTAAAGTGATTTGATAGTCTTACTACTTTCATACATAAATACACATTTATATAAAAATTTAATGTATAACGGTACTTGTAGGACTTGAACCTACAACCCTTCGGTTAACAGCCGAATGCTCTACCGATTGAGCTAAAGTACCAGAAAGGATAGTGTGCTCCATTTCAAGGAATTACATAGCTACATAAACTATTCCCAAACACGCCTACACACTAGGTGCTTATATCATACTCTCAGGACGTTTGGATTTCATAGTATGATTTTCATACACCGGTACTCTGCGCCGAAAACAAATGGCAAGTTTTACGACACTCGGGGTATCCGGACTCGAACCGAAGACATCTTGCTCCCAAAGCAAGCGCGCTACCAAACTGCGCTACACCCCGTTATGCAAGGTGTAAAAACTTTCAATTCTCACACCTTTTCATTTCTAAATATATATTTGTAATTTATTTAATTTTCAGTGTAATTATAAGACTTAAGACGTCTTCTTTGATCGACTCTTACTTGAGGACTTATTTACTGTATTACTGCTAGTAGTGCTATCTGTAAGTCCTGCTTCTCTTAAACTTTTTCTGAAAGCCTTAATCCATGCACAAGTCTTTTTCATGATTTACTCCTTTATATGTTTTATGTAAGTATTGTGTAACACCTTATAAAGTTTTTCATCTGATAATACTAATGTTATTAAAAACACTAATATGAACAATAAAGCCGTATAAACAGCAACTGCCAATTTTATAGAAATCATTACAGGTATAGACAGTAGAAAAATAATAATACTTAGAAGTGCTGCTTTTTGCATTATAAAGTCCTCACATTTAGTAAGTGTTCTAATTTTTGTAGGTTGCGATGATCATCTTCAACTTTTACTGTAAAATATTTAAGATGCTCAGAAACTTCAATTTCGGAAACTATTGGAATGTACTTATTGAAATCACTAGACAGTCCCATATTTATTAAATAGTATAACGCAGGCGAGATGTACTCTTTCAATAAAAGGGCGTCTTGATGATTATAATTTGTATTTCTATTTATAAGTATATCTTTCAATATTTCTTTTGCTGCTTCAAATCTATGTGTACTCATACTTTCATAATTATCGTCTCTTACACGTGTTTTATTACTTAAGTCTTGTATTTCTTTTAATAAATCATTGTCTGATGCTTTATCAAAATAACATATACGTTCAACATTAAGTTCAGGTGAGTACACTGATAAGCTATCATCCTTTATAGTCACTGATACAGATGTTCCAACTTTATACAAAATTATAGGGAATTCAGTGGTCTGTTTTGTTTGCCATTCACGTGCAATCAACTTTGCTATGAATCTTGTTACTCTTTCATTAACATTTGTCATAACTATACCTCATTATGAAATAATACACCTTGGACATTCACAAATGTGTCCAAATTTTATACATCCATTACACTTTTTACTTATCAAGTATATATGAAGATTTATATAAATTTCTAACGTGTGTTTTCTTATCGTTTACCAAGTATGAACATTTTGTCTTTCATCTTATCTTTTACAACAGGTTTATCCACTTTATGATCTACTGAGCGTTGCATTTCACCTGCTACCTTATTCAAAGTTTGTCTACACACATCACAAATAGTGCCTGACATTATTGGTGCTCCACATCGTTCACAAGTCAAACCAGTTTCACCAGTCCCTGTAAATTCTAAACGCTCGTCACGTAGCCATGCCCGTATTCGCTCTGTAGGTACATCACAATCTTCTGCTGTCTGATTTACTGTTCGTCCGGGATTATCACGCAAATACGTTTTCACTCTTTGAAAGTCCTCTTCATCTTTCTCTTTACATGCCGGACATATTTTATCCCCAAATCCAACGTATTGAAACATGCGTTTACATATTTTACAGTGTATTACATTTTCAAGACTCATTACTATCATCTCCTGTAACTTGATGTGTTCTTTTACTATGCTGGTACTGCATATCACCTACAGAATCTTCCATCATATTTATCGCATTATATGCAACTACATATCGCATATATAAATCCATCTTAGTTGTATCTTTATCAGCTAATCCACGATACATAATCATCTGATCATAGTACCATTTCTTTATTTGTTCTAAGGTGGAATGTGGTAGTGTTACACCGTCACAATATAGTGTGCCAGTTGCTGAATCATATCTAGCAACACCACTTGTACGTGTATTAAATGGATCGACAACATTCATTTCTTCTGCTAATGATTTTATAATGCTTGTCCTGTCCATATACCGTCTCCACAATACTCATGTGAGTATTAACTCTTTTACTTCATTTACTATAAATTTATTATCTACTGCACCCCATACAAATGCCTTCCAACCAAATTCTGTAGCGAGTTTGCAATTTGTAGCATTATCATCAATGAAAACTATTTCATCAGGTTCACAGTCAAGTAAGTCTGTAACTATCTCATAACACAGTGGGTCTTGTTTGGTTATACCAAGTTCACATGAATTAAATATGAAATCCAATCCTAAAGTGTGACGTAAGTTAGTGTTACTGATTGCATATACTTTATTACAATCAGATAAAATACCTACTTTAAAACGAGAACATTTAATATTAATATCCTGAATTAACTTTTTTAAATACTTATCAACTTCACCTAAACTTGAAAGTAAAGCATCTTCAAGTTCCCGGAAAGGAATATCTATATTGAGAACTTTATTGACTTTCTTCAATACAACTTGTCTATCATTACATAAATCGTATGGTAATCCAAATAATTCCTTTTCAAATACTTCTTGAAGTGCTTTTGAAGATAGTGTAATATTCAACTTATTTTTTAGTTTTATAAAATCAGTATGGTGCCTAAGTGTACCATACTGATCAAGCACTAAGCACTTATACATTACAATTCTCCTTTAAGTTTTTCAACACGCTCTTTTATATTCTGTTTAAAATTTATGACATAATGCTTATATTCTTCATCCATCAGATATGATGTGATTAAGAAATCTGCTGTTGCTTGATTACCAGCAAACGGTATATCATAAACTTGAGCAATGCGCATAAGTGCTTTAACATCAGGATCGTGAGGTGCTGCAGTTAAAGGGTCTGAGAAGAATATTACTATATCAACCTTTCCTTCAACTATTCTAGCACCAATCTGCTGATCACCACCAAGAGGTCCACTATTATAACCTTTTACAGGAAGTCCTGTTTCTTCTGTGACTAATCTAGCAGTAGTGCCTGTACCTATAAGGAAGTGCTTTGAAAGCACTTCCTTATTAGCTCTACACCAATCTACTAATTGCTGTTTCTTTCCATCATGTGCAATTAGAGCAATGTTTTTCTGTTTACGAATTGTAAGCGGTAACGCTTCCATTATGTAACCTCCTTTAATACACTATTTAATTATTAATAGGTAACGCTCCCATAAAAGCTGCTATAAAACCAATTATAAAAAGAATAATGAATGTCACAAGACCTACTATAAGTGCTATCTTAGCTGTATTGAATTTATTATCTGCTTCTTCAACTGCTCCTGACTTATATTCATTATTTGCTAGTATAGTAAATATAAGAGCAACTACTCCAGGAATACTACTACAGCAACATGTCATTGCAATTGATAATCCAAGATAAGTTCCAAATTTGGGATGATTAGTGTTATTATTATTATTATTCATTATAAATTCCTCCTTAAACTTGAGTAGGTGCCAAGAAATTAAACATCTGAGTATTGCGTAATATTGCGAATAGTATTTCTATTATACAAAATACTATTATTGTTTTATGATATAATATAGTTAGTTTTTCTGATAATATAATTATATCAAATAAGTATAATATCATGAAACCTATGTACCACCAGAATAAGAAAAGCAGTGGGTTCCAACGAAATGCCTGATAAAACTCTAAATGAATAATAGATTTAATCATGCGTGTTCCACCACATCCTGGACAGTATATATGCCAATTATTATAAAAAGGACACTCAATAGGTATTATATTTAATTGTAATAGTACTGCCATTGATATACAAGAAAGTACTAAAACAAGTACTATTAGTATGGAGTATTTATCTGTTCTGATTTTCATTTCTTGTGTAATTCATAAAATTGTTCTATTGTGTGTTTCTTCCATGGTTGGCGACACATTGACACTTTTGGCTCAAATAGTTTGAAAACATTCTTTAATTTACCACGTATTTCTTTCATATTTAAACCATTATCAATATTGACCTTCTTAATCAAGGTTGGGATATTCTTCGGGGATATCTGAACATCCCAACCTTTATTGTTTCGTACGAGTGTAAAATTATATGATTGCGACATATCACAATGAGAACAAGTAAAACTGGTATTGTCAGTCATATTGTTTACTCCAACTTGTGTATGTAGAAATGCTGTACTATCAAAATAGTCAGTTATGAAATTTACTATAAAGAATAGGTCTTCTGGACAACCTTCTTCCATTGTAGGTAAACCACAACCATCATATACGTAATCCATTACAACTTTTCATTAAGAAGTTTCTTCTGTATTTCCTTTAACTCCTGCAGACGTCTTGTTAATACTAGAATATCCTTCTGTATACCCCATAAAGTATTCTCCAAGCCAAAAGGCATACTCTTTTTACTACGTATCTCGATAACATCCTTAGGTTTCTTTATAGTTGTAACTTCTTCTGTAGGTGGTGCTGTTTGTTTCTCTGTGTTGTTTTTGAGAACTTTTGAAACAGTACTTACTGATACACCAACTATTTCTGCTATGTTCTTAGTTGTATATTGCTGTGATTTTAACTTCTTTATCATATTGATACGTTCATCAGTAAGTAATGTCTTCTTTTTCTTTACAACATTTCGTACCTTTGGTACTTCTTTACCTTTACACTTCCAACCTTTATCTGTACGTTCATAACCCGCTCTTACTAGTATTGCGATTATGTCATCTCTATTGCAAGCATTAAGTTGTGCAAGTACATCAATCTGTTCATCTTCTGCACCATTACGTGTAAACTTACGAACAATGTCCGCATCTTTCATTTCCATAGTCAATCTCCTTTATGATATAATGTTTTTAGGCAGTGATACATGTTCCTGCCAATTTATGTTGTTTAATATACAATATGCAACAAAACCTTTTGCACCATCTGTCCAATCAATGTATGAGTACTGTTGCATTACTCCTGGAGTTATTGCATCTTTATACTTATCCGCTAACTCTTTTAATGATACAAAACCATCTGGGTGATTCTTGATTATGTATGCAGTAGCATCAAAATCAATATTATTTATTTTGGCAGAATTTAAATTTGGTGCTGGTTGTACAGTTATTATATCTTGAGATAAAGTGTTTATAACATCTTTATATAATGCACTTAAATGATGTCCCACATCCTTCGCATTATTTAGATGTACGGTAGCCATACCTTTTTCTATGTCTTTACTGCTACATGAAATGTATGAAATATTTTCAATATTAACTAGTAAAGGTATTTCAGTATTATTAATATCTACTGATGTACATTTTAAAAACTTAGCCATTATCTACTCCTTGGTCATACTTTGTTTCTATTACTACTAAAAACTGTTTACTTACTGCAAGTATTTCCTTACCAGATAAATCAAAAATAACTGTACTATCATCATAAAATTGATAGTTTAGATTACCTTCTAATTCTCTGTAAGGTGTGTTATCCGGAAAATAAATTATTATGTGTTTCATTTTAGACGCCTATGAGTGCTAGTCCAACTCCTTTCAAATATGGTACCTTATGGTATCCTATTTATAGTCACACTTTGAAGAATGCCAACTCTTCATTTAGTTTGTTTGCAACATCATTAAGATTAGTTGAAGCTTCTGCAAGTCCGTTAACTGTAGCATTGAGTTCCTGCATAGATGCTCCTGTCTCCTGAGTTGAAGCTGCATTCTCTTCTGAGATAGCAGATAAGGAACTCATAGCGTCAACTATCTGTTCTTTATTTGCATTGCATTCTTCTGTAAGAGCAGATATATTGTTTACTCCACTAACAGTTGTTGTGACATTATTAATGAGTATATTAATAGTTTCTGTCGTTTTATTTAATACAAGTATGGCTTCATTACCTATAGTAGAAATCTCTTCAGTTCTCTTGCCAGCTTCTTCAGCATGTTCTAATAACTGGGACATTTCATTACGAATTTCCTGTGCAGTAGAAGCAGATTCTGTTGCTAGCTTTCCAATCTCTTCAGCAACAACAGCAAAACCTCTTCCAGCATCACCTGCTCTTGCAGCCTCAATAGATGCATTAAGTGCTAGAAGATTAGTTTGTGATGCAATAGAGGTTATACCATTTACTTTATCATTGACTCTAGCAACGGCATCATTCGTCTCACCCATAGTTGCTGAGATAGCTCTCATAGCTTCTCCCATAGACTCCATATTCTTTGACAGATTATGTAGTGCTTCTGCACTCTGTGTAGATGCATCATTCATTTCAGCTGCAGTTGATGCTAAGCTCTCAGAGTTATCAGATACTGTCTGAATAGCATCAGAAAGATTTCCCAGATTTTCTGTAGAACGCTGTACACTTTCTGCCTGTTCTGTTGCACCTCGTGCCATCTCCTGAACAGCTTCTGATACACCATCACAAGTCTGACTCATTTGATTAGCTGTATTTGAAAGTTCAGTAGCCTGCTTGTTTACATTACTTGCAGAAGCTATGACATTTGATACGATAGTCTTAAGATGTTCAGATAATTCATTTGAACTTCTTATGATATCACCAAATTCATCTTGTCTATCCGTGAAGGTATCTGTTGTTGTGAATTCTCCATTTTTAAGAGAAGATAAAGCATCCTCTACTGCTTTTATTATCTCAACAAACTTCAAAGCAATAATGTATATTATTACTGTTGCAATAGCTACAATAAGAATACATATCACAAGAATAATTGTGGTAGCACTACTGATTACAGCATCCATCTCTTTACGAGGTTTACCTGCGAAAGCCATACCAGTAACTTTACCATCTGTCATAATAGGACTGTAAGCAACACAGTATGATTGTCCAGCAACATCAGTCTTTTCTGATGTGTATTCTTTATTACCAGTGATGACAGCAGTAACAACTTCAGGCGCAGCCTTTGTTCCTATAGGACGCGTACCGTCTGTTTTTACTACTGAAGTTGCAGCTCGTGTATCACCTTCAAATCTTGTAAAATCATACCCAGTCACAGCCTTGTATTCATCTTCAAGTTCATTAGTTGTGAGATCACGACTCGTAGTAATAACCTCTTGACGGTAGAGATTACAAGCTGCCTGCAATCCATCGAGTGCTTCTTTCATCATGTTTTTACGTAATGTTGTTACACTTATTGTAGTTAGCACTATTCCTATAATGAACATAGGAACAAGTGTCATAATGAGTAATTGAAGTTTTACATTTAATCTCTTCATGGAGAGTATATCCTTTCTATTATTTTAATTGATTGTATTTGTGTCAGTAACACCTAATACATTATTAACAGCAGTTGCTACTCTACCTGGTTGAAAAGGTTTTACAATGAAATCTTTAGCACCATTTTGAATAGCTTCAATAACCATTGCTTGCTGACCCATAGCTGAACACATCACACACTTAGCATTTTCGTCTACTTTGCGTATACCTTTTAGTGCTTCAATACCATCTACTTCAGGCATCGTTATATCTAATGTTACTAAATCTGGATGCAACTGTTTGTACTTATTGATTGCTTCATTACCATCTGCTGCTTCACCAATAATAGTGTGTCCAATCTTTTCTAAAATATTACGTAACATCATACGCATAAAAGCAGCGTCATCTACTATCAGTATGTTACTCATAAAACTCCTTGTTTTATTCTAATTCATTGTCACCTTCCATGTGTGTAAGGAAGTATGCAATTCCTGAACCGATACCAATTATTATTGCAACTATTGCAATTATTATCTTCTTATTCATAAGCTGATCTCCTTTACTTTTCTTTAGTGTCATTGTTACGTAACAGTGATGTTAACATAAATATGAAACCAAATAATGCACATGTGGCAGTAGTTATGATAATTATTATTGTACGTGTTTTCATAAGTTCTACCTCAAATAAATAACATCTTCCGTTTCAAGACAGAGAGCTGCTAAGTTACATTCTTCATACCCGAAATGCCAGAACACACAACCACAATCTATATTGTAACGATTGTCATAGTGATACACTTTTCCACATTGTGCTTCAGGTTTGTGTGCCAACATAAGGAACTCTGATGAAATTGTAGGTGTGTGCCCACATATTATTGTTGTATCTTTTAAGATATGAAAACCATTATAGTTTCTATCCCAAACAATTTGCTCTTTGTGTACATCATACAGTTTATCATTAGGTATTAATGTTCCATCATCTTGTACAATAGTGACTGGTATATCACCGTGAGCCACTATAAAATTTTTATTGTTTACAGTTAATTGTATATAGTATGGTAATGTTCTGCAAAACTCAATAAAGTGTTTATATGAGTTATAAGTAGGGAACTGTTTGATAGAACCATACCTATCAAATAAGTCACACTTTACTTCATCCCAATATTCATCTATATCAGTTTCACGACACTGACTGAGTGTGTCATCTAAATCACGAATTTTATCATACTCATGATTTCCAATAACAGATTTTACTTTACCATCAGGTAATACATTGTTTACAAACCATTCACACATTTCAACTACTTGAGGACCTCTATCTATGACGTCCCCAAGTAGTATGAACTCTGCGTTGTCATCTAACTTCTCAATTTTGTCTTTTAAAGTTAACCATTCGTGTAAACATCCATGGATGTCACCGATTACGTAATGCATAAGCTCTACCTCAAATAAATAACTTCTTTGTTTTTAGACCTAATTCTACGAGATTACATTCTTCATATCCGAAATTAAAACTGATTTTCAAAATATTTACGTTGTTTTTCAATAGCTCGTTTAACTGTTACATGATAAGGTTCTTCCCACCCTTTAAACATATAATTAGTACGTGTCTCAAATTTAAACGTAAACATATTACCTATATCAAAGTTCGGATTATACTTACAATCAGCAAATATGGCAGTCATATCCTCTACGCTACTTGTATCAAAATTCTCACCTAAATTTTGTAAATTAGTCAAATCACAATTAAAGAACATAGATTCCATAAGTTTACATTTCGACGTATTGAATTTATTTCCAAAAGAGAAACCTTTAGGAAACTTACAACGTGCAAACATACTAGACATGTTCTTTACATTTATAGTATCGAAATTATCACCTAAAGAAAATCCTTCAGGAAATTCACATTCATAAAACATTTTTTCCATACTTATAAGATTTGATGTGATAAAAGTATCATCAAAAGAAAAACCTTTTGGAAACTTACATTGATAAAATAGATAATCACCGAAAATATATCCTTCAGGTATTATTGGTTGTAATCCTGATTCTACATTGTAATGTAAAAATCTGTGATATTTTGATTTACTAAACATGCAATTATCATAAATACATTCTATTATTCCAAAATCACCGAAGTCATTACAATAATAACGAAGTGGACTTCCAGACTTAATCTGCAGAGCTGTCCAAGCTTTAACTACTTGTGGTGAGTCTTCCTGTATACCATTAGACTTAAGTACGGTTGGAGTTAGAAGATCCTGTAGATCTTTTATTCCTTGTTCAATATCTGTGATATTGTTCTCTTGAAAGTATTTTGCTAAATCTTGTTTAATTTGTTGTTCTGCTTTCATACTATTTCTACTCCACATTCTTTACATGCATTATAAAAATATACTTCTTGATTCTTATTCATAAACTCCGGCATTTTATCTTTTTGCACATTGAGTCTAATTTTATCACACATACTTAATGCTACATCACGTAGTTTGTATCCTTGAAATACTTTACTATTAGCACCATGCCTTATAGTCACTTCACCAAATGTCCAATTATGATCAAATAATGGATGTGGCTTTATAATTCTACCAGTAGAATTATGCATAAGAAATCCCCAATTCTTACCATGTCTATCTATATTTCCAATTAAATAATCTATAACATTCATTGTGATAAATTCAGTAGGAAAATTCTCATACATATATTTATTGAATTCTATTTGACTTGAGAATGTGTCTCTAACCTCACTAGCAGGTATGCGACTAAAATATTCATTAGCTATATTAATACATTTACACATAGGTATTCCATATAAATTTGATTCAGAATACTTTACATGCTCAACATTCATAGCATCCAATATTTGTGATACCATAACTTCATATTTGTATCTTGTAGACTTGTACATATAAAATTCTGAATTTTCTCTATGCCATGCTTTTTCAACTGAACCACCTGTTGTGTACTCTACTGTCTCAAACGTTATATCTTTTGCGTCATCTGGATTATCTAATAAGTATGGAACTAATGCATTTGCTAAACTATTATTTATAGGATTTACATCATTCCATCCAAGAGACATATTACTATCATTTATCCAATAACAATCTTCAACAGATAAAGCACGTGTAATCATCATTATCCATATATTTATATCTAATGAAGTACTATCTGGAAATTGTGTAATAGTTGTTAAGAGTTTCTTTTGATCACGTTCCACATAACTTGCACGGCGTTCTAACCATTTATTAAATTTAGCTTTAGTGCAGTTATTACGAATAAATGGTGGTAGTAATTCTTTATTAAGAACTTTATCACTACTGATATTATAAAGAGGTGTATCTTTAAACATTAGGACCATAAGTTAAATTTAACTCCCTATTCATTATTTCAGTAAATCCACATTTTGGCACATTACCATTTAATTCATCATATACTTCTTTATACCAACTTTTCCATTTATCAGGAATAGGTTTTCCATATAATAAATTTTGTTTTGGTTCTTGAAATAGTTGTTCTAATTGTTGTGACATCTTCTCACCTTCTTTCATTAGGATGCATCTTTTAATGCATCCTTGTACTTAATCATTTCCTTTTCATCACGAAGAGTGGGAAGTTTGAAGTGCCTTGAGAACTTGCACAACTTACAAGAGCAATGAATCTTACCCTTGTCATATTTTCCATCAACCTTGTACCAGTCAAAAGGTTCATAACGTGAGAAATCCATCTTATGTGTCACGGGATCAGCTACTGCATGATTATGCCTATTACATATTGCCTTCTTCCTTGAAATTGCCCTATGACGCTGGTACCTTTTATAAGCTAATGTGCTTCTGTCAAGCATAGTATACCTCCTTATAATCACTATACTAACTACTGTATCTGTATAATCACGTCCTTTCATACAGGATTCTTTTGAATCCTGTTCTCTGTATTAAAATTAAGTTTACCAAGTTTACCTTTAGTTTGTAGAATTTTAATGTAACGCTTAAACTCTGAACACTTTCGTTCACACCCATAGGATTTACGTTCACACATAAAACATAATGCAAACTCATTGATAGGTACTAATGATTTTGTAACATCAAAATTATGGTAAAGCATGTTGCTCTTTTAACTCCTTCAATTTCATAAGGAAAGAAGTCTCATCTGTAATAATACCATCTTCATACATGTTTCTTAACATTTCTCCATAATATTCATCATCAGTCTTATAAATATGTTTACGTAATAATATATTTATTATATGGTCATGTAACGTATGCATTTGTATTTCAATCGGAAAGCAATTTGGTTCCGTGTAATAAACATGCACTGCTCTATAACCATTTAACTGATAATATGAAGCTGTGCAATAATCCGGTATAATTCCAAGCATGTAATATGCATTACTTGATATGACACGTGTAGCTACTAAATCATTATATACTAAGTATAAAGGAGTATGGCTATCATCACCTTTATACTTAGTATACTTATCTTTAAATGATTCAAGTGTCTTTATACGTAAATCAACTGAAACTACTTTATTTTTTATTTTATTCAGTTCTGTTATTGCACGATCTGCTTCATTTAAGAGTTCTTCATATTTATAAGTATTTAATGGAGAAGTTAAATCTAATCGTGTAGGTAAAACAAATGGTTTTAACTGTTCTATTGTACTTTTTAACATAGTTATCACTTTCCTATTTTATAGTGATTGGAATCACATGTTTAATTGTTTTGTTCCATTGTTGCTCTAAATCTATTATTTGTTTTTCTGCAAATGAAATAGAGTAACACGCTGAATAGTAATCTCTCGACCTCATAAAGTACTCGTATTGATCCAGTCTTTTTAGTGCTGATTCACACTTTAAGGTAAAATTACGAATACTACTCATATTAACAGCATTTTTATTAAATGCTTCATCTAATACTTTAGCATTTGTCACAATTGATACGAATTTTCTGCGCAAATGTTTATATGCTAAATATGCCTGTATGATAGAATATTTTAATTCTACAAATAACAAAATTCTTTTTAATAAAATCATATTGTCCATATTGTAAATGACTTAAAGTCATTACAAGTTACTTCTACAGTCACATCTTGTATAGTAAGATTAAATGATATACCATCATTAGTATTGTGTAAATTAGATACTTTAATATCTGATATACCAGTATATTTATCTTTTAGTGAACTCATTAAAATTGCTTCTTCTAATTCTCGTTGATATTTATTTAAATCAAACTTAGAAGCATCTACTGGTTTCACTCTAGGATTTATGACATAATCATCTTCTGTAATAGCATAATCTAAATCTTCTATAACCCAATCACCTATTTCAATATAGGTATCAGGGTTACCTTCATTAGGTATAACATTTGGATGATTTTGAAACCAATCACTTAAATATGTATTAAGTTCTTGTGGTTTCATTATACTGTAATCTAATTTACGTAATTCATCTATATCTTGTAAATCTTTAGGATCTAATCCTAATTGAGTATTCTGTTCTATTGATTGATCTATGTCAGAATTTAAGTGTTCTTTTTTAGTTGGTGCTTTCATTATAATAATACCAACTATAATAAGTATTACTACAAAAATAGCACATATAATTAAAATAGTTCGTAACTGTATTGTTTTCATACTAAATCCTTACCAACCACTAGTGCCGTGTCCAGCATAATGGTTCATTAAAGCATCCCAATTAGATTGGATATAACCATCGTCAATACCTTTTGCTTTTAGGTAGTCATAAGCAGTGTTTGCTCCAGCTTGGTCTACACCATGTAAACCAACTACCCATGATGGACGTCCACCGCCACCGCCACCAGAGTTACTACTATTATTTCCATTAGATGTATTCCCAGAACTACCAGCTTGTATAGTGATGAATCCTTTCACTTTTACAGTAGAACATAGTGTGTTACAATTTATATCTGCACCACCATATGGTTCTATGACTGCACCATAGCAATCTGCAGTACATGGTGTTCCATTATTCTTCCATGAATGTGTTGATGACCAATTATATGCTGCAGCGAAGTGTTCACCTAAATCAGGTGCACCAGAAGGTCCAGAAAAATCATCCGGATTTGCACCATATAGCATTCCACCCTTATTTGCTACTTGTGTTTGCTGGAAACCAAATGGGTACCAGTGAGCTTTAGCGTCTGCAAATATTAAAGGTAAATATAATTCGTTACCATTACCTTCACAAACTGCTACGACTTTTTTCGGCCATGTATTCTTATCAGGTGCTGAACCATTACCTCTATACTTATCACCTTCATACCAATCACGTAGTACACATGATGGCGCGATTGCACACTTTATACATTTCACACCATCTACAACTGTGTTGCTTGTTCTTGAACTATACTCATAGCAGAATGGACGTTTACTTACTGCATAACCTTCACTTTTAGTTGTAGGTAAATTTAGCCCCTTAATGACGTCCCAATACATTTTATCTGCTTTAACTGAATTTGTAAAGAACGTACCAGACTCCCACGCATAGGGTATCTTAGTATAGAAAGTAGCACCACCAATTACTACTGTGTCCGCATCTGTACCTACATCTGTCCATTTATCGTTATCAGTTATATCAGAATAAATATCACTGTATTCTTTAGTTTTAAATTCACGTGCAGTAACACTACCATCTGCACCTACTTCAACCTTTTCACCATTCTCTGCTGCTGCTAATGTAAACATTGTTATCATTGTAGGTGTATTTACGTGTTCTATTGATGCTAGTTCAGATTTTCCTTTCCAAAGAGTGGAAGTTGTTATAGACAGTATTCCGAGAGTACTAACACACACTAGTGTTAATAAAGTTAAAGGGACAAAAGCTCTACTATATTTTAGTGAATCTTTTGTCCCTTTTTTGTTGTTATTGTTTGTTTTAGGCTCGTCCACGTGTAACCTGCAATGCCTCTGATAAGTTATTTACATATAAGTCTATATACTCAGCTGTATAACTTATACCTGTTGAGCTGTCAATAACTCGTGCGAAAAAAGGATATATGTCTTTTATTCTACAACTCCTAACAACGTTTCCGGTAAGTTCTGGCACACCCTTAATGTCATCTGCAAACTTTGCTTTAGCATTTGCATTTGCCTTAGGTACTGGAAACTTTACTACTTTACCAACAGTTAGGGAATTGCGGTATGCTTGTAGTTCAGCATTTGTAACACAGAGATGATCTGGTGATGCTGTTGTATTTGACATAATTCTTAATCCTCCTTCGGACTTAATGTAACATAAAATACTCTACGTTCATAAGCGTAGTCTTCAGTAGGTACATAACATAATACTGTCACAGTATCACCCACTTCGAACTCTCTTAAAGTAGCTTGCAGTTGTTCAATATCTGTAATACTTTTACCATCAACCTCAGTTATGATATAACCTGGGCGTATGCCGGCTTTATCTGCACCTAAACCTTTCATAATATCCTGTATGCAAACACCCATAGGAGCATTATATGTAGAAGCCATATTAGCATCCACATTATAACCGTATATACCTAGTATAGGTTGTCCGTCCTGTGTTTTCTCAGAAGATGTGGAAGGTGTATCATCTACTGGTCTGAAGTCACGTATGTCAGACTTTCCCTGATTTTCATACTTCTCCAGTCTATCTTCCAACTCATGTATGTACTTATGCGCTCTATCTATATCTCTGTCTAAATATTCCAGAGATGCAGTGATACGACCGGCATAGTACCCACATAATAAACATACAACAATTAGGAATATACTGCATACTGTTCCTATTATACTTATTTTTATAAATGGCTTTGTATCTTCAGGTTCAGCTGGTGTCTCATGAGAAGTTGCTTCTTCCTGTTCTGTTGTAGGTTTATTCATAAAGTCAGGTTCAGGTTCAGTATTACCTGATTCAGTAGAAGAAATCTGATCATCAATGACCTTATTCTCTTCATCCATTTTCAGTTGTCTCCTTTATTACTGTTACATTTATTGCTATAGTTTTATCATCTTTTGTACCTAGGTCGAAAGTTACATCTTTACCAGGCTTTAAATACTTATAGCCTTCCATATTTATTCCAGACCAATGTACAAATATATCGTTGTTGTTTTCATCAGTTATAAAACCGAATCCTTTTTTAACTGAATACCACTTTACTTTACCCTTCATATTTTACCTCGTTTTTCATAAATAGGCGGAGGTTGAATATCCTCCGCCGTAACGTTAAAATTAAGCGATTGCTACATTGATAGCACGTTCTTTTCCATCGACAGTTTCTACATCAAAGGTTACATTCTCGTCAGCCTTGACGGTCTTGAATCCTTCTTTCTGAATCGCAGAGTAATGTACAAAGATATCCTTGCCATTCTCATCTGTGATAAATCCGTAACCCTTTTTGTTGTTAAACCACTTTACTTTTCCTGTCATTTCTTTAAGACCTTTCTTATAAAAATTATTTGTACCTGCTATATTGCCTTATAGCTTGCCATAACCCACGTTTAGCTGTAACTCCAATTTTATGGCGTCCCAAGCTTTTATTCTGATGTCAATGTGCTTTGTTTTAGTATTTACAGATTATTATAGCATGGCTTTTGTAAATATGAAATCACTTCTCCCCAAGTGTTTCCTTAATGCTAATAATCTTTATTACTAATGCACTCTACGTTTTATACATTCTTTTAATCATTGTTTAACCTCCTTATTATGTAGAGACTTTATGTAGTAAAATGTTGCCACACCTTTTAGGACTCGAACCTAAGACACTCGGTTTTGGAGACCGATACTCTACCAACTGAGTTAAAGGTGTAGGTAGACGGGAATGGCATAGCTTCCCGTCCATTTTACTGTAAGGCATACTTTTGAATCTAATACATTCTGCTATCATCTTTACTTATACTTAGTGTTACTGTACTCTGAAGTCTAAGAATACGTCATGTTGTTGGTAGCACATACTCTAAGCAATTTCAATAGATATTTCAGACAGTTTTTGTTATGCCTTTACATTCTCTTTGATTTACGGGAAACTTTATCCTTCTTAATTTCATTTTCAATTTTAATGAGCTGTTGTCGGATAATTTCTTTATTTACTTTTGGTATCACGTTATTTATCACTTCCTTTCATTCATTATTCTCTTTCTTTTTCCTTTCAATTATATATACACTTTTATATTATAATTTGCCGTACATTATTGTAACTAAACAGATTGTACGGAAACATGTTTGTAAAACTGACTGTTTAGTTACAGTGTAATGTCGACTGAGAAAGTGTTGAATAATATCATGAAAAATCTTTCACTAAATCTTTGGTTAACTTATTTATAGTCGTTTCAACCTCATTTACATTTATCACATTATAGTCTATATGATGTGTTTTCGCAAAATTATCAAAAGACTCATTTTCTGAAGCAAAACGTTCCTTAAAATTAAATCCGTGACGCGTACCTAACATACGCATTGCACGAATGCTTTCAGGCACATCCACATACATAATTCGCATGTCAAATATATGAGGATAATCTTCTAAGTTCTTTATACCTACAGGATCTATAACATAGATTATTGGATTGTCACTCTTGTATTTTTCAAATAACTCAGTTGTAGTGCAATACCTTTTCTTATTTATTTCTGTATAGGCTATTATATGTTCTGTACGTGTTATTTCATCAAACTGTTCTTTTGTTAAAAATGTATGTTCTACTCCTTCAGTCTGGTCATTACGTGGTGGGTAATCACAATAGGAGGGAATCTGTTTCCATCCTGTCTTCTCAGATATACCTTTAGCTAAGGCATCTTTACCTGCACCACTTTTACCAACAATACATAATAATTTCTGCTTGCTCATATTAAACCTTTCTATTAATAATGTTTTGCAGTAATGATTAATAAATCTTTTACTGTAATTGTGTATTTTTCATCTTTCCAATGTGCATAAAAACTTGTATTTGTTTTATACACTTTACAAATAGGATCGTGTAATTTTTCTTTTACATACTCAACAGGATCGATATCTAGTGGTAAGTTGAGACCTTCACGAATTCTTACCATACTCATCTCTGTAGCATGAATAAATGCTATATCCCTAAGTAGTCTTTCTTTACAATCCATTATCTGATTTTATTTGTCTCCTTTATTTTTTCTGCATACTTTGTAACTTCATTAAATGGACTTTGTATGGGTTGCATGTTTAACTTATGATAAAATATATCTAAGTCAAACTGCATTTGTAGTAGACGTGTTTTATTCAGTTTTATTTCTTCAGTTGTATCCACTTATAGTAAGTCTCCTTAAGATATCTGATTTTTACGCTCAGCGCACATATCAATAAATAGTAATCCGTCTTTAACTGACTTGTACGTATTGCGATACTTAAATGCAAATAGATTTATGTCATCTATTGTATTGCATTTACTTAATTCAGATTTTAATGTTTGCATAGTTTCAGGGTCAAACATAACATCACCTTCCTTTTAATCTGGGAATTTTTACTAATTCCCAATTATTTTGATTTTATTTTATTTACACGTAAGTAATTATCACGTGTAATAATTGACATAGCTTTTTGGACACATTTTGTAGTGTAGGGACATGATTGCGTAATAAGTGCTGCATAATCAACAGTTCCATCAGAACCAACGGTTGCTGCGAATACTTGAGCAAATACTTCATTCTTAGTATGACATTCCATAATCTTATCATTGAGTAAATGAACAAGCATTTCATAATTTTTTACTTCTTCATCAATCTTGCGTCCCATAATAGCATCACCGGTGATACCTGTGTACATATCTAACACATGACCAAACTCGTGTAACGTTGTTTCTTCAATTGTATTCCAATCGTATATAGGAGCAATTTCCATTGTAGTGGGTTTTTCAAGCGTGAATATATTTGAACCAAAACCTTTACAGTATGTGCGACCTGCTAATCCCAAATCATTTTGAGTTAATTCAATAGTACCTTCATACTTATTAAAAACTTCTATCAAACTCTGAGGTATGTGTGTATGTACTAGCTGATCTACAGGCTCTACTAACTGATCATAACCTTCATCAGCAATTATTGCAAGTTCTGTGTCTCCTGCATACGTTGGTGTGAAAAACATTACAGATATTATACAGACTAATATTATTAATTTAATGCTTTTCATGTAAGCTCCTTCTATATGAAATTGTTTATTAGGTCGAAATATTTATTACTACATATCCTTTATTTAGATTGTATTTTATTAACACTAATTGAACTGGTTAGAAACTTATTCATATCGACACGTCCAGAAATACCTCTTACAGTACCTTTACTTGAGTATTGCCAGTACTGTGTAGTTGTAGGCATCTCATGACCATAATTTGCTTCCCATTTTAGTACTGAGATATCTCCTATTTTGTTCTTAAAGAAATTAGAATTTGAATACACCATAGGTGTGTATCCTGCATCTTTTACTAACTTCGAGAATAAGATAATATTCCTTTGCAGACGTTCTTGTGAAAGTTTAGATTGTTCAGGACCTTCAATATCTAAAACTAAAGGTAAAGATATTTTATATGGCTCAACTACCTCAAGCATGTATAGTGTTTCTGCTACTATCTCTTCGTCTGTTGTAGCTCCAGAATAATAGTAAACACCAACTGGAATACCTTGTTGTGTAGCCTCATACATATTATAGTCAAACATAGTGTCTTCACCAGTTACTGCACTTTTACATCTTATAAATGCAAATGATATTCCATCACTTTTTACTGACTTCCAATCTATTGTACCTTGATATGAAGATACGTCAATACCAGTAATTGCATAAACTGGTGTCGTAAATATAATAGTTAAAATAATAGTTAGAAGTATTACTTTCAACTTACTCATGAGTTCGGATCCGGAAGTATATAACGTATTTCTTGTGTAGTGAAATTATCGGTGTCCTGCCATATCTCCCAATAATCATTATCATGATAACGTACATAATTACCATTTTCAGTTATGAAAACAGATGTTGTTTTCATATATCCCATAATCTCTGTTATGTACACTATACCACTTGGACTTACTTCATAATAGCAGTCCTGCATCTTATCTATTCTAGCATTTGCTTTAAGTACTTGACCACATCCATATAATATGAAAATAATAGCCAGGATTATTGAAACTTTCAGTATTCTAGATTTCATTATGTCTCCTATTCTTTATAATTGAGTTTATTTACTACTTGGGGACAATTCCATATCCTTTTAAACTCTATTATATTAGCATCTTTATAATGCTCTAATTTACACAGTTCATTAAATGTCATACTCCAGTAATCTGTATTATCTGTATTTAAATAACTACGTGTTTCATCCATAACGTCATCTAGTACTAAACTAGATAATTGATTATGTCTGTATTTATAACTTGTTATATCACTTGCATCATTAACTCTAAGTTTTATAAATGCATTTATAAATTCTTTCAGGAAATGATTTATAATACGATACATACTGCTTTGCGGATCAAACTGTTGATACATTTCAGGCATTAGTTTGCACACATCACGTGGTGTTACATCTAACACATTTTCTATCTGCTTAATTAATTCAGTATAATTGTTGTTCAACTGAATTATAATGTCATCAAGTATGATAGAATTAAGAGCTTCTGAATTAGTTATAAATAGTAGTTTCAGTTCACTACTACATATTCTGACTAATTCATCTTTATCTGTAAAAGACAATTTACCAACTCGTATTGGAAAAGGTAGTTGTTCAGCTTCATCATCTTTTTTCAGATGTAAGAGATTAAAAACAGTTTGATTTAATAACATATATAACCTCTAAATTGTGTGGACTTACCTGCTATTATTGCGTTAACAGTTTTGTATGACATTTATTCATCATCTTTGTAATCTGCTATGAAAGGCTTTATACTATCCAAATATCTTTTTTGTAATGTTAAGGCTAAATTGTAAAATCGTCCTATATCATTGATTTCACGATAAGCATTCATTGACCGTATGTATTCAGATTTTATATCATCATATATTAATACTGGAACTAAGTTTAATCTTAAACATTCTCTGAATAATATAAGGCGTCCAGTCCTACCATTACCATCCTGAAATGGATGTATTGTTTCATAGTTCACATGAAAACATAATAAGTCGTCAAGATCAGTCGGCTGATAATTATCAAGTAAATGTTTCATCTCAGCAGGTGTATCTTTTGCAGAAGCAACAACTATATTACCTACTCTATTATCTCTACCTTTATACTCACCTATATTATAGCCATTAGCTTTATCTTCAAAGACACCACATTTTAAATCGTAGTGAAAAGATTTAATCAATCTCTCAGAAAGTGGCTCATCTATGGTTTTCAACATATTATTAAACATGATGAAGTGTCCACGGGACTCTTCCACATCTTTAGGTATATAGGTAGAATTATTAGATGAAAATACTGTTCCAGTTTCAAACAGGTTAGTTGTCTCTTCTTCAGATAAATGACTACCTTCTATTTTATTTGAATTATATGTCATACTGATTATGGTATGTCCATAGATGCCACTCTTTATAGAATTACTGTACTCAAAGAGTAAGGCATCTTTTATTTTCTTAATATACAAGTAGTATTCCTCTATTGTACTTATTCCAAGATTATGTATAATATCATGCATTTCAGTACTATAGATGAACTCACCAAGATCTGCTGACTTGTAATACCTGTAAGGAGAATCTTCCTGAATCTGTAGAGCTGTCCATGCTAAGATTATTTTTGGAGAATCTTTTTCAAGATTATTCTCTTTCAATATAGCTGGTGTAAGGAGATTTTGTAAATCTGTGATACCTTGTTCAACATCTGTGATGTTATTCCTTTGAAAGTAAACTGTCAAGTCATGTTTAATTTTTTCTAATGCATTCATTGTGTGCATCCTTCCTACAGATTCTCAAGTCAGTTACTAAACCACTTATCTATTGTATTTACACTCCATCAATTTTGCTTGTAGCATCCTATTGAACTCTGTAGCATCAACAGCATTTGTGAATGCTGTATTATACTTTTTACGTAGATTATCTACGTCATTTGTATTAATACACTTCGCTAAGTCATTTATTATATTTAATCGTAATACTGCGCTCATTTATTACCTCTTAAAAACTAAATCTGTACGGGTGTTTATTTCAATTAATGCATTTACTATATTAGATTCAGTTTTAGTTATAGGAACTAATTCATAATTAGTTGTAACTGAATCAGTCCATGCATCATACTTTCTATTTATTTTATAAAGATTACCTATATCTTTATTGGATTTAGGTAATTTTATAGATAGTGATACCTTATTTGTAGGTTTACCTTTTATATCAAAGGCATTATTAATCATAGGTGAAACTATATATAAATCAGAACAAATATTATTGTTATTAATAGTTTCTTCAGTGAATGCATCATACTTATTTATAATTTCAGTAGTTGCATTTTGCTCACCATTTATACATATCCACCCAGAATCTTCTGCTTCCTGTAGTACATACTCTGGCACTATTAACTTAGCATTATAGTTACGTATTGCATAATGTATGTCAATTGAACTTATATATGTATTAACATCGTTTTTAGATACTGCAGATTTTATACCATCATAATGCAAATCTAATTCTATAGGTACATTACTACTATCTGTATGCATTTTGTACTCATACACAATATCTTGATGTTCCTTAAAAGCACATTTACCAGTATGTATATAGCCATCTTCTGTTTGTTCAGGATTACGTGTTACTAAATTATACGGTAACAAAAACATGAAGTCATTCATAGTAACTGATTGAACTTTATGATATTTATTGTCTTCATGTTTCACATATTTAAATACTAAATTATTATTTGGATTATGTAAATAATATATCGGTTCTGTATAAACTGCGTTGCTAGTTTCATTAGCACCATTATAATTTACAACTACGAAATCACTACAGATAGCAGATTCGCCATTAGTGCTGACACTTCCAGCCATAATTGTACTAAACTTCATAGGCTGATTTGCACTTACAGCAAAGTTTATAAAGTTTATATCATAAGATATATCATAGTTTACATTACGTAATTTATTTGCAGAAGTACTATAATTTATTTTCTGTACGGATCTTTCAGAAAGTGCTAACATTATACCTAGCACACAACAGAAAATCATTACATAAAATATTGTATTGTAAATACTTATTTTACGTTTCATATTTTACTCCATTATTTTCGCATTAAGAAATTCATAGCACCTGACGCAACCCAAATAGTCTTATCACAAAATTCATAATCTTGCATCATATTTAGTATTGTGTGTGCTTTATCTTCTAAATTTTTTCTAATAGGAATACTTATCATTACTATTCCCGTAGGATATAATGCATAGTATAACTTGTTCAAATACATTCTTATACCTTCTAGTGTTTCATAAGCAAATACTTCAAAACACCAAATGTTATAACATTTCAATAATTGTAATTCTGTATATTCACAGATAATAGGTCTATAGTTACAACGAGCTTCAGACTCATGAGCATAAGATATTATACGTTCATAACCTTTTACTTCATAACCATTATCTATAAAGTATTTTATATCACGTCCACAACCACTACCTATATCATATATAGGTGCTGACTTTCTACACTTGGATAGAAATATATCATAAACACCTTTCATGTCCCTTGACATTTGTGTATCACAAAATGCATCTAGTGAAATATCTTCACAATTAAATGGTAACATGTCTTTATCCTTTAAATGAATTTATAATAGTACCAACATAGATATAGATTTCCGGTGCTGCTGCATAAAGTTGCTTTGGTTTTAATATATATAAAGCAAAGCATTCAGCGAAGCACTCTGCTGGACTATAAAGATTTATTGCTGTTGTTTTACCTAATGAACGTAAATTATCTTTATACGTTTCATATAAAGTTGTCCACTGGTTTTGGTTAGACACATTAGTGATGCTTTCTGTGTACTCAAAGCCACCATTGTAGATGTAGTCAACTGCGTGTCCTATTTCATGTATTACAGTATATTCATAATCAGACACTACATTTGGATTGCGTAACATAGGGTTATCGTAAATATCTATATAACCACTTTGTTCTAGTGTGATATCACCATCTGACCATTTTATGTATTTAGGTGAATAGGTTTTACCTGCGTTGTAATACAAGTCATCACGTGGTACATTATCTATGTAAATTTTATAACCATGTGCATGTAATGCTTTACGTACATTCACAGGTATGTATAGATAATTTATATAGTGATGATATATAGCATTCTTATCCAATTCTGGTGATGCATATAATATTTCATATACTTGTGTGTAATCCTTACTGTTGTACATATGTGCCTGTACTTGCGTACTTAATAGGGTTGAGCACATTAAAAGTGTACATATGAATGTTTTTGCTCTTCTCAAAAATTCCTTTCTATTTGTATTTATACATCACGTCGGAATTTTGGGATGTCACCGGCATAAACACCGTACTCAGATAAATCTAATTTATTTATCGTTAAATTATGTAACAAACCATTTCGAGAATCTTCTATCTTCTTTTTAAATGCAGGATAGTCTTTAGTAAAGCACCAGTAATATTCATTGAATATTGTAACATGGTCCATACACGCTAGCACAATAAATGCTGTGTTTATGTTTAAATATTTTGCTACTTCACGTGCCGAAGAATAAACACGTACAATTTCTAAAGTTAATGGATTTACTCGACAAACATTATATGTAGGTTTGAACTGATAATCATCACCACCTAATGCTGCATTATAACCGTATATATGAGCTTTATATTTAAGTATTAAATATTGCTCTTGAATGTTTGCTTCTTCAAGATTATCGTAGATATGCATCAGATGTACATGAAATTTATCTACACCAAATTCTCTCATAGCAACATATAGTGGCTTTTTCCACTTTGTTTTATCATAAGCCGAGAGTTTGTGTTTCTCAAAACGCTTATAGATATCAAGTGCAGTCTGACCGATATAAACTTTACCATTAACATCATTAGTTATTTTATAAATATAATTCATATAAAACAACACCACCTTTCATTTATCTTCTATGATTACATAACTAACTGATAAAATTTTAGGGGTGCTGTTTTATATGAGATTGAAACTGTCTTACACTACTGTTGCTGTTGAGCAGCTGCAGCTGCTTGTTGAGCTTGTAGTGCTAAAATTGCTTGTATTTGTTCTGGTGTTAACTGTGGTGTTGTATGTGATACATGTGGTTGTGGTGTGTAATGTGATGAATTACAAACCTCTTCAGTAATATTCTCACTATCAAATAGTTCTACATATGAATGACAACTTTCCTTAGCACGTTTATGTGTATTTGTACAAATACTTATAGCAGAAATACCGCTTGGTTCTTTAAACTGTTTATAAGGTAAATCCTTGTGTATTTCTTGCATTATATCGTGCCAAATTTGTTTTGATAGATTACGTTCATCTGCTGTCCTTAATACTTCATTATTGTCATACCCAGTCCAAACCGAACAAGTATAGTATGGTGAATACCCAGCAAACCAAACGTCTTTGTTATCTGAAGTTGTACCTGTTTTACCTGCTAACTCTTGTCCACTAAAATATGCTAATTTTCCAGTACCCTTTGTTAACACATCTTTCATAGCAGATGTGATTAAATATGCAGTTGTAGGTTTAAATATTCTTGTACCTTCATCACTTTCTAATAATACATTACCATCATGGTCTAATACTTTACTATAGAAAGAATATTTATGATAGGTACCAAGATTAGCAATCGTAGCATAAGACTCAGTCAATTCTACATTCTTCACACCATGCGTTATACCACCTAGTGCTAATGCTTGTGTCACATCTGAATATACCTTACCATCTTTCTTTTCTTTATCTACTAATGTGGTGAATCCCATCTTTTGTAGATATTCAAATCCTACTTGAGGTGTAATATCAGTTAAAGTTTTTACAGTAACTATATTTAGAGATTGTGTGATACCATCACGCATTGTGCAGGTACCTTTATATCCAGAATAATAATTTTTTACTGGTCGTCCACTATCATAGTTAAAAGGTTCGTCAACTTGTGTTGATGCTAAGGTCTTTTTACCAGTATCAATCGCAGGTAGATATGTAGATACGACTTTGAAAGTTGAACCTGGCTGACGTGTTGAATCAACTGCACGGTTAAATGTTCGTGAACCATTCTTATCTCCACGTCCACCAATAATAGCACGCACTTGTCCTGTTGCTTGATCAATTATCGTTAAAGATACTTGAGGCTGTGGAATTATATTTATTCGTTCATCTAATAGTGTATAGTTTTGTTCTACTAAATGTGATTTATATTTTCTTATAGCATCCTCAGCATCTTCATAAGAACTGTATAAATTATCTTTTACTCCAGATAAATCTGAAACATTAAGTTCACTAGTATTTATCTGATTGCCACTCACGTCTGAACATGTGAAAGCACAATTTAAACTATACTTAGTATTTGAAGGAAAATTGTCCGGATTATTTATATAGTCATCACAAATTTTCTGTATGACCGTATCTTGTGCTGAATATATTGTTAACCCACCAGAGTATAGTGTGTAGTATGCTTGTTGTTCAGACATTCCAAGTTTATTTTGTAAATCTTCTAAAACTTGACCTACTAAAGCATCAATATAATAGGTTTGGGCTATATCATTCTCTTTGGTGACATTTATTTTATTTATTCGTTCATATACATTATCTTGTACTGCTTCATCATATTCCTCTTTAGTTATCCAATTTTCCTCTAACATATCATTTAATACTTTTAAATGTCTCTCAGCATTATTTTCTGGATGTGTTATAGGATTATACTTAGTAGGATTCTGAGGTATTGAGGCTAATACAGCACTTTCAGATAAAGTTAAATCAGATACATCTTTATCAAAATATCTTAATGAGGCAGCCTGTATTCCTAAAGTACTTTGTCCAAGGTTTATTGTATTTAAATATAATTCTAATATAATATCCTTGTTTATTGTAGGATCTTTTTCCAAATCTAGTGCTATTTGTTGTTCTTGAATCTTTCTTTTCCATCTTTCTAATTTACTTTCAGATGTCCAAGATGTGAACACATTATTCTTAATTAACTGTTGCGTTATCGTACTAGCACCTTGTGAAAAATTGTGTGATTTAATACCAGTAATAAAAGCACGCATCAAACCTTTAACATCAACACCTTGATGTTCATAGAATCTTCTATCTTCTATAGCAATGAACGCATGCTGAGTGTGCTCCGGTATTTTATCTAAATTCACGTAAATACGATTTGAATCTGTAGTTACTAATTTAGATATTTGATTACCATACATATCATAAACTGCTGTACTGTAACCATTAGGTCTTAAATCTTTCAATGTTGTCTTTGGAGTTGATGCTACAATACCTTTGTACATTCCGTATGCAAATAATCCGCCTACAAATATACTACCTATTGCACATATAAATGTTACTATAAGTAATGTATGTAGTAAACTGTGAAAGACATTAGGTAATAACGACACTAATTTGCGTCTTTTACATTTTATTCCGTAATAACTGTAATCCATTTTTTATTTGCAAAGAAAACTATTTTCTTTTAACCATGTTATTGTTTCAAAACTGTGTTTATATTTTACACTATCAATACCATGTCTTTCTTTAATATCTTTTAAGCGTTCATCAAAGGTAGTCATATTACCATTTGGCAATACTGACATATCAGCGTACCATAATAGTATTAATAAATCAGGAATACCTTCTAAACCACAATTATTTTCTTCCATATACTGGTTTGGTGTTTTACCATGTGAACTTATGATATTTAAGAGATATTGTGGCAGAAAATATAATAATTTAGCACTTTCAGCTTCATGCATTTCTGGTTTAGCCATATAACCAATATCGTGTAGATAGCCTACTAGATATGCTGTATCTTTCGGAATGTCATCAAACTTTTCCGATAACGTATACATAAGTTCAGCAACTGTATGCATGTGTGCAGCTCTTTCATTGCTAATTCGATTATTATTCATATACTTCATCTCCCTAAGTTAATGTTTTCATATTGTAGGAATCACTTCCTTTCAGTTATATTTCACTTAACGCTTAAGTGATCATTGGATAATACATTTATATGATAATCGCTTGATGTGTTCTTTATCAAATAATAAAGCATTTGATATTCAGATAAAGTTTTAGAGAAATTTGAATTGTGTTTGACATCTTCTATTACGGTGCCATCTGATAAATTTATAAATTGACATTCATCCTTACTTATTAAATATGTTGTGAGTGCATTATGTGCAATTACTACTATATAATTACACATAACATTATCGCAACAGTCTACCACTTGTACGATATCACCCACATTGACACTTACTAAACGTGTTGATACTTCTTGTCGCATAATTATCCTTAATAGTTATCTTCAATAGGGTATCTAAGTTCTGAGGAATCAATTCCTATACTATTTAGTACCTTATGAATTACTGTCCTTTCACTACATTTCCGTTGTGGAGGTTCGTGTACTATTAGGACGGGCAAAATATCTCTATCTAACTTCATAGCTGTTTTTATAGTTTCGCCCACTGAAGTGAAATACTCTTCTATACTTTCCTTGGAGTATCCAGAAATTTGACCTTGATATACTTGTAGAAAAAGACAAGTATTTGGATCTTTAAACTTACAAGTTTCTGGACCTCTGCATAAACCATCACATTGTGAATTAGGTCTAAACGTACTTATACGTAGACCATTCAGAACACCATTCTTATCTACAAAATTATAGTTTTGTCCCTTAAAATCATGGTACCATTTTGGATCCCACACTGCTGTGGAAAATGGTACCATATAGGGTTTGAAGAATCGTATCTGATAAAAGTAACTTGTAGGTAAATACATTTATGCTCCTTTAGGTACTGCTATAAATATTATACCAACAATGCCATTACTATCATCGGAATATATTAAGTATGAATGTAAGTGATCGTATTCTTTTAATGCTGCTAAATCTCCTTTATTGTTAGCTTTTTCTTTATCCATTATTGTACCATAAAATCTACTTGTCAATGTATCAAAGTAAAAACTACTTAATGGCTTACCAAAGTTAACAACATTATTATTTATCTCTGGTTTTGTAGTGTACTCTATACTGTTCCAAGAAACTTTAGAAGTTTTAGATAAAGTATCTACTAAAACAGACATATTAGGATTTTTAAGGATATTCTGAATACGTGTTGAAAACTCCTCAATAGGAATATCTTGATTGTCATATTCTATGAAATCTGATACTGCATTAGATAAGTAATTTGTTTCCTGCTTTTTAGGATCATCAACTACTACAGTTGTGTAATCCTTAATTGGTTCTTGTGGTGCAGGTGCTTCTTGTATAACAGTCTGTTTTTTATTACAACCACATAAAAGCATTGCACATACTGTTACACATATTAATGCTCGTTTCATTATATCATCCTTTCACAAGTTCATAATGTGTGCCATTCATACCTGTAACACTCTCATTATCTTCGATAACGATTGTTGATTCATTATTATCTTTATTTAATATTATATGATCAATGAGTTTACCATCTTTATAAATTGCTACTCCACCAGTAGTATCAGCCCATATACGATAAGTACCAGGAGTCATTTTATAAGTAGCATAGTCTTCGAACTCACCTGACTCTTCTGCTTCAATTACAGGCTCTTCGATTTCTTCAGATGCTTCTGTAGTATCTTCTGTGCTTTCTTCTATTACTGCTAACTCTCCCGGCTTGTAGTAATCATTTTCAGGTACAGACTCTGCAACTAAAAATGGTTCATCGTTATTCACTTGTTCACTTACTTTAGTGTTTGTGCAAGCACAACATAATAAAGCACAACCAACTATAACACAATAAATCATTCTTTTCATTTTTCTTTACCATCCATATTCTTCAAGAATGTTGTACTGTTCATCAATTTCTTCTTTTCGTTTATCAAAGAAGTCATTCGTCTTTTTATCATCAATTGATGTTTGTACAGATAAACCAAAAAGTTCTTTAGCTTTATCCCCTTTAATTGTTTTCATATTAGGAAATATGATAGTAGTTCCAATAAAGAATAAAACCATTATAAGAAATAGAAAACCTAATATTACTTTAACTTTCCAAGGCATCTATTTCGTCTAACACCTTTCTCTTAAGTATAGTACGTTTTAGTTCTGCTGTCTTTCTCATAAGGTTATCGTATCTGTCAACTTCAGTGAAGTATGCTTTTGTACTAATAACAGCGACAGCTAAAAGTAACATAGTAACGAAACATCTCTTCATGTCTTTTATTCCTATTCTTGTAATTTTTGTAAATCGTAGTCATAACATCTGAAAATAAGATTACCATTGTAGTCCATTATATCTAGGTAATCATTATCAAAATAGAAGTATACTGTTCCGTCATTTACAACCCAACTGTGAGCTTTAATTTCATTTACACTAACTATTATTTGATCTTTATCTACTTTCAGTACATATTGACCTGGAGTGTAAACTACTTCATTCTTAGATATAGTGTTTATTATCTCTAATGGATTATCATCAGGTGTTGTAACTTCTTCACGTTTTATACTTTGTGTATAAAGGACAAATATAAATAATAGTATGAAAACTATGTACCATATCCATAACGAAAATAAATTATTCCGCTTGTATACTACGATACTTTCATCAACCATTTCAGTTAATTTTCTTTGTTGATTTGTAACATTAAAAGTATCTAGGCAAACCAAATGTTTATTTATATACTTGTATGTTACTTGTGCTTTAACCATACTGACTTCAGTGTCAAAAGCATTTCTATTATTTATATATAAATACTTGTTTCCTTTTGTAATACCCATTGTAAATGTAATTGTGTCATTATTATGCTCAATGAGTAATAATGTATGGTCTGAAAGATTATTATATAACTTGTGTAAGTCTATTCTATCATGCCACATATCATTTCTTTTTGCTCGTAACTAAACTAATACTTAGTGCTGCAAGCAATGCTAATACTGTACGGTAGTCTGCTCCGAAGAGCATGTAGCAGACTACCGTTACTATTACAAAGAATACAAATTTCATCATAGATGTAGGACTCTATCGTGTATCTCTTCCGTTCTTCCTTGGTTCCAAAATTGTGAACCTATATAACCACAAGTCCTACGTACAACTGTTAACATGGACTGGTCTGTATTACCACAGTTCGGACATTTCCATATCCATTTACCATGCTCATTTTTTACACATTCAATTTCACCATCATAACCACATACAGAACAATAATCTGATTTGGTATTTATTTCTGCATAGATTATGTTTTCATAAATGTACTTTAACACTGATAGTACTGCATCAATATTCTGTTTCATATCAGGCACTTCTATATAAGATATAGCACCACCCGGTGACATAGCCTGGAACTCAGATTCAAATTTGAGTTTATCGAATGCATTTATGTTTTCACGTACATTAACATGATATGAATTAGTTATGTAATTATGATCAGTAACATCGGGTATTTCACCAAAGCGTTGCTTAAGGCATTTAGCAAATTTGTAAGTTGTTGACTCTAATGGTGTGCCATAAATTGAATAATCAATATTCTCTTCTTCTTTCCACTTAGCACATTTGTCATTCATGAACTTCATTACAGATAATGCGAATTCTTTTCCTTCAGGATCTGTATGTGAATGTCCAGTCATGTACTTAGTCATTTCATATAATCCGGCATATCCAAAACTTATAGTTGAATAGCCATTATATAACAACTTGTCAATCTTCTCACCTTGTCCTAATCTTGCAATACCACCATATCTAAATAGGATAGGAGATATATCAGCTACTGTACCTTTAAGACGTTCATGACGTAATCTTAATCCTTTGTGTATTAAGTTTTCTGAACGGTCTTCCATAAGCTCCCAGAACTTCGTCATATCTCGTCCAGAACTGCATGCTACATCTACAAGATTTAATGTGATTACACCTTGATTAAATCTGCCATAGTAGCGGTGCTCACCTTCTTTGTAGTCTTTAGCATTCATGAAGTTACCAAGACCTTTATCAGAGAACCTATCAGGTGTAAGGAAAGATCTGCAACCCATACAAGGATATACATCTCCTTTTAATTCCTTCATCTGTCTCTCACTTATATAATCCGGTACTAATCTCTTAGCACTACATGCAGCTGCTAACTTAGTCACTTCAAAATATTTACTGTCTTCATAGATATTGTCTTCTTCTAAGACATATATCAACTTAGGAAATGCAGGTGAAATCCAAACACCTTGCTTATTCTTTATACCTTCCATACGCTGCTTTAGTACTTCTTTTATAATCAGTACTAAATCATCACGTAACTGTCCTTCAGGTACTTCATCTATATACATATAGATTGTTATGAAAGGTGTCTGACCATTTGTTGTCATTAGAGTTAAAAGCTGGTACTGTATTGTCTGTACACCACTCCTAACTTCTTTTATTACCTGTGCTTCAACAAGTTTATTAAGTACATCTTCAGTTACTTTTATTTTATTTTCTTTAAACTGTGCTTTTAGTTCTTTACGTATCTCTTTACGTGAACAATCTACAAATGGTGCCAAATGTGATAACGTCATTGTCTGTCCACCATATTGTGACGATGCTACTTGTGCCGATATCTGTGTAGCAATATTAGTAGCAGTTGAAAAACGATGTGGACGTTCAATTAAAGTATCAGTTATTACTGTACCATTCATAAGCATATCATATAGATTCACTAAACAACAGTTAGGTATATGCTGTGCATAATAATCCATATCATGAAAATGTATTATACCATTATCATGAGCCTCAATAATATCTTTAGGAAGTAGTAACCTAGAAGATATATCTTTACTAACTTCACCTGCCATATAGTCTCTTTGTGTACTAGCAAGTAAAGGATTTTTGTTACTATTCTCCTGTTTTATATCTTCGTTACTATTTTCATCTAACAGTGTTAATATGCTATTATCAACAGCAGTCCTTCCCCTAAGTAGTGCTTTGCGATACCTATAAATAGCGTATGCTAATCCAACCTCAATATGCCCATATTTCAGTAAGTTGCGAATAACCATATCCTGAATCTGCTCTACATGTAATGTGTATTTCACATTCATTATGTCATCAGCAGTTCTATCGGTTATTGCTTGTATTTCTGAAGGGAGCATACGTTGATTTTCAGCTACATCTTTATTTGCTCCTTCAATTGCTTTGCTAATTTTATTAGCGTCCATTACTACTTCACGTCCATCACGTTTAATAATGTACATAAAAACTCCTTTTTATAGATGTTCTATATAAATGTTGACAACACTAGGATTAGCACTGTCTGACACATTTACCATTAATTCTATTGTGCATTTTCGATCTTTTGAGAAACCACAAACATAAGTTCCATTAGAAAATGCTAAGTCATAATCAGTTATGTCAAATACATCAAATAAGTAATCAATTACAGGTTTTATAGGTGCAAATGTACTACTTAAGTCATAGAACTGCATTTCTTGTTCATCAAGTATATACCAACCCATCATGTTTTTCAATTCAGTTTTATCATCTATATACTCTTCTGCTACTTTCATGTAGTTATCAGTATATTCATAAGATGCCATTATAGGATTACCTTCAGAAGTGTTAATTACTTTCTTTCCGGTAGGTTTATTCATACTTAATGAACGCATAGCATCTAAAGTTGTGTCTGGGTGTGATAAATCATTAACAGTTATTTGGAAGTACTGTTGATCACATATCAATACTGACTTTGATACATCTATATTACCATTATTTGCAAAATCTGTCACAGGAACAAGTGATACTTCAGGTAAATCTAGAAGTGCTTCAGCTACAGTATTATTGGTACGTATAAATGTGTTATTGTCATTAGAAACAATACCTATTGCACGAAACTGTTCATCAGTGTTTCCAGTTATATCAGCGATTGCCGTATTTCCACTTATGATTGTTTCATACATTTTATATGTACTGTCAACAATTTTCACATCATAGTCTGTAGGAGCAAATGGAATCATAATAGTTGTAGCAGGATAATCTTCCTGACTATTAAACTCTAATTGTAATGCTTCTTTCTCTTCATCTGTTAATGCATCGAATATGATGTCTGAATATTTTAATGGGTCAGTACTTACAGTAACATTATAAGTTTTTGATAATTCTACGAACTTGTCACCAAATATAGACGTCTTAGGTACAGTAGCATTATAACTCAAGGTAGTGTAACCTAAGGTGTAGTTGTTCTTATTTCTATCACCTTTTACTTCTACTGTAGCATCTAAAACTTTACGTCTATCGTTTCGAATTTCATCTGTGAGTTTCATTTCTTTATCAAAACTCATATAAACGTAATCTAGCTGTTCCCAGCCAATTGTGTAATAATCTGTATCCGTCATTACTGATGAATAATTATTTATACGTAATGACATAGCGTTAGGTTGTAGAGTTTTCTTATCTAACTCTAGTTGTGCGATATATTTATGATTATTAAAGTAATAAGTACCATACAGGGTATAGTTATATAATTCTTCCTCACCAAGTTCCCAATCTGTTATATCAGTAGGAAGTACTTTCATTAAATATTCATATTCTGATATTTGAGGAATTTCATAAATATACTCACCGTCGATATCTCTAGTATATTGATATATTACATTATCAGCTGGATCACGTTCCAGAATAGTATCACATTCCTGATAAAAAGTTTCATTAAACTCATTGCTTGTTATATCAATTCCATTGTTACTAATATAGTAACTAAAATATGGTTCAGGCATGTAAACACCCATCATACTTATATCTTGTTCTTGTTTATTATTAACTAATTCAAGTTTTATGCCATAATAGTTAGCATCTTCATCTTTATGCCCAGTCTCAGTATAAACAGGAACTACAGTATCTGAATCATCACTAGAAACAGTATCTGATGCTTCAAAATATTGTACATAATGATTATATGTATACTTCCATGATTTATTTTCATTCCATTTTTTAACAGCTGTTTCGATTACTTTATCTTTAGGTGTACTACAAGCTGTTATATTACAGGAAGTAATAATAAGTATTATAGGAAGTAATAGTCTTAATCTTTTAAACATTAAGAAATCCTTTCATAGTATACACCATATGACACTTCAAGAACATCATCTTTTCCAATTTCCATCTCGATAAATTGACAAGTTTTATCTAGAATAGTTGTTGACTGTAAAGTATCATTGCGGTATATTTTTACCTCACCAGAATTTTCACCATCCAGAAAAGGTAAGTAGAAATTATAAATACCTTCTTTAAGTGTGAATAGTACAGGTCCTTGTCCAGTTCCAGAAGTATCTGATACGCTTAGTGGTTTTGCTTCTGTAACTTCAATTTGTTCTTTCTGTTTAGCCAAATTATCTATTGCCTTTATAAATTCTTCCATACTATCATAAGAAGAATTATCTAGAAAGTCTTTACAAGTAATGTAAGCTAATTCACTATCATTATTAACTAACTGTATCACTGAATCATTATAACCTACACACAAATAGGTATTATTTTCAAGTGTAGTACCTATTTCACGTAAGTCCTTATTATAAATTGTTATCTCTTTTTTAAGATTGACAGGTGTTACATTTTCAATCTTTATAATGGAATCCACAGTATAATTACCACTAACACTATTACCTATTTCATCTTTGTACTTGAAAGCTGAATAGACCAAATTTGGCGCATCAGCAGGTATTGCGTATTTGTCTATATTTAGTGTGTTAGTAACAGGTTCAGTTTTCTCTTCATTTGAACTTACTGATTGTGTGTCTTGCTTATTGCAGGCACATAATACTGTTGTGCATATTAACATCACTAGTATTGTAGATATTGACTTTTTCATTCCTCGAACTCCTTATTACTTATACACGTGTAGCCTAAATCCATGTATTCTTTTATCTTTTTATCACGTGCAAATCTGTCTTTAAAACGTGACGCTATCATTCCACGCGGTATAGGTTTACCATACTTATTTAGTGGATAGTCTATACTTGTATAAGGTTCATATATCTTTAATTCATCATTATACAACATATAAGCAATAGTTGTAAATGTCTTTCCAGTAGGTATATTAGCACAGAACTTTTTATATAATGTCTGTAATGCTTGCTTATCAATTATTGTGTAAACTTCCACATCACCTGTATACAAAAAGTTCTCTTCAAAAGCTTTTTTGTCTGTTACAAACCAAAATTGTTTTGTTTTATTACACCAAACAATATAAGATTCTTTATTATTGAATCCTTCTAATATAAGTTGTGCTTCAGCACTGTTACCATTAGGTACCAGAATGACTGAGTCCATATAACAACCTCCTTAGTATTAAAGGTTAAGTAATTTACCAATATTTCCAAGTGGAGTAGTAATATTAGATACTCCATTTAACATCTCTTGTGCCTGCTGTACCGAATTGGATACATTATTTAATGCTTGTGTAGGTGTCTGACCCATGTTATTAGTGGCTGTCTGAGAGTTCTTACTATCAATACCTACATCGATACCAGATATACGTTCGTTAGGTTGTATAATCACTGATGCTCTACGATTCATATCCCACTGGAACATATAGGACTCACCAGATGCTTGTCCAATCAAGTTTTTCCAGTTTATATCCATTTTGAAATCTGGATCGCAATAACCACTACCAATCCAAGCTACTACTGAATCTGGGTCTACTTCTATAGTATTACCAGACTCTATATTTGACATAACAATAGGGTTTCCATCACTTGTTATTGCACAACATGCACCAGGTGTTTGTGCTGTTATTGTTGAAGTCATAAAACCACGTTGACTTATCATACCTTGTGCAAGAAATCTTACACTGTACTTGCAATTAGATGTGAATGCTAGAAGTGACTCTGACTCTACCGATAAAGTTTCACCAGGTAACAAATCGTAACAAACCACATGCTTTCCTTGGTCAGCATAATATGTTATACTTTGACCAAAGAAACTTACTTTCATTAATGGTACATTTTCTTTTGTAAGTTTACGTACGGCATGTCCTATTGCGGCTTCAACTATATTGCTTTCAGGTCCAAGTAATGCTTTTTCAAAATCAAAGTTCTTTTCACCTATACATTCACCAGTGATGAATGCTCCTGATTTAGTGAAGATATATTCATTAGGGCTATTACATAGCACCTTTAAGTACAACTCATTCATTGTCTGAAATTTGATCATTTTCTTTTACCCTTAATACATTATTTGGTATTGATACGAGTTGTTCATCTTCATTATCTATAGTAATTGTAATAAGATATTCACTAACTTGTACTTCAGTACCGTCTGTATTAATAGCAATTATATTTGCTGTTTCTTCAGTTGGTGCTAGTACGACAGACTTTAATTTATGTGTGTTTTTATCAAATTCAATTTGTATTTGTAGTGTTGTACTATGCTCTTCTTCAATCCCCAATATTGAAACAGGGTCTATATTTGGACTATCATATATACCTTGTATAATAATACTATCAGCGGTTTCCATTAATTCTGGATTTATAATATTATCTGTATTAAAGAAAATATCTGGTAGTATTGGTAAATCTGTGTCTAAATAAACACTATCATCTTCAATAGAATCATCATAGTATGACCATTCATCATAAATTTTTTCATATCTATCTACATGTATTCCAGTAGGTTCTTTAGTGATATCCAGATAATACTCTGAATTCATATTCTCAATCTCACCTAACATAGAATATACTGTGTTTGAACTTACATAACGTAGATTATCGTTGATTACTAAAGTGGAAGTGACTGTCTGATCATATAATGGAATAGCATCGTGTCTATTTACATTTTGTGTAACTTCTGGTATATAATTATTATCCTCTTCAATATTTTTCAATACATCATCCGTTACCGATACTAATTCTTGAGTATCAATGTCTACAGTTACTATTCCGGAAGTAGGTAACTTATAGTTATCAAGTAATTTTTTAATTGTGCTATTAGTAGGAGAAGTTTCACTATTAGCCTGAGCCACAATCTCCTCAGGTGTGATAGTTACTGCTTCTTCTGTTGCTTCTATTGTTTCTTTAGTTTCTTGTGCATCATTTTTCTTTGCACATCCAGTAAAAATTAAAGTAGTGATTAAACTACAAATTATATATCTTTTAATCATCAACTGTTATACCATAACTTTCACATACTGTACGGAAATCAAAGTTCACACCCTGCATACAAGGTGAGAATTGAAATATTCCATTATCATTTAAAATAAAACCAACCAAAACAGACACATCGTCAGTTGTAAATGCTTCTTTAAATGTACCACAAATAACTTGTCTAGTAGCATTATTTATAATGCGCATATACACATCATTAACTACAGAGAAGTTTAGATTATTTCTTGTAGCTTCGTTTATTATACATACAAATGCTACTGTTGAAATCACAGGATTTACAAGTGGTGGTACTAGTCTAAAACAATAGCGATCCTCTGCATTACGAGGTATTAATTTTAGACTTTTATCAGGTGTTTGATGTTGTCTATAGAATACACAATAGCTTTCATCAGGAACTATCTCATCATGTGTCAACATAAATGCAGCAACATCTATATCTACATTTGCCAAATCACATTTCCACCCAAAACTAACAGTCATATCTTTCACACTAGATAAATCAAATAGTTCACCAGGCATACATATATTTTCAAGATTTATTTGTCTTTGTGACATAGGTGATGGGTGTGCATCCATTGTATTTGGATTATTTAGGTGTCCTACATTACCTGATGAAAAATTATTTTGTGTTTGCATAGGTATGTCTAACATATGTCTCTCCTTAAATTAATATTTCTATAGTTAGCTGTATATTTGTAAAGTTTTTATAAACATTTATACCCACGGAATAAATGATATTGAATATACTCCTTGAACTCATCTCAGAATAATACTCTCTAGCATTGTTGAAACATACAGCCCTCACACTATAGCCGGAAGAGTCTTCTACTTCACATTGTAAAACATCTGACTGCTTTCCAACTATACGAGCATTCTTTATTTTAACATCTTTAGTTAAAAATTTAGGTTTAGGGTTTCCTTCACCGAAAGGACCTAACTTTTCAAGCTCCTTTATTAAAGGTAGTGTTATATTGTTGAGATTAACTTCTGCATCCATTATTATAGGTAAAGCAAAATCTTTATCTTCTAATTTACAATTATCATTTAAACGTTTACGTAGTTCTTCTATATCTTCTTCTTTTATAGTTAATCCCGCAGCCTGTGCATGTCCACCAAACTGTATTAGTATATCAGATACATTTAAAAGTTCATCATAAATATTATATGCTTCTATAGACCTAGATGAACCTTTAGCTATACCATTATTAACTGATAGAACGATAACAGGTCTGTTATAAATGTCTTTAAGTTTACCTGCAAGTATTCCCACAACACCTTCATGACAATCATTTAGTACAACAACTAATACTTTATCATTTTCATGACCTTCTATATACTGAGTAGCTTGAGTCATGTACATTGTTGTCAGATTTTTGCGTTCATCGTTTAACTCCATTAACGTTGTCGCCAACATATTAGCTTCAACCTCATTTTCTGTAAGAAGAAGCTTTAGAGCTGTTTCTGCAGAATCTAAACGACCTGCTGCATTTATACAAGGTCCAAGTGTGTAACCTAAATGATCAATTGTTATCTCTTTATCTACAATACCCTGCTGAATCATTAAATGAGTCAATCCAGGATTAGTTTTCTCTTCAATTTTTCTTAATCCGTATTTTACTAAATGTCTATTATCATCTAGTACAGGCATTACATCACACACTGTTGCTATAGCGGCAAATTGTGCTAATTCATATACAATACTATCACTTAAATTCAATTTATGTGCTAGTGCTGAGATTAGACGTAATGCTACAAATGCTCCACATATATCTTTCTGAAATCCATCATATCCCGGTAACTTCGGATCTACGACAACATTTGCATTAGGTATGATATATGTGGTTATATTGTTGTTTGTCTGATAGGCTATTTCATGATGGTCAGTTATTAATATATCTACATTTGCTTTTCTAGCCAATTCTACTGCTTCAAAAGCAGCCACACCATTATCACACGTTATTATCAACTGTACACCATCGTCAATAGCATTTTGTATTATATTTTTATTCAAACCATAACCGTCATTTATTCTGTGAGGAATATAATGTGAAGTGTGTATTCCACAAGCATGTAAACCCTTTATAAGTATATATGTTGCACAAACACCATCCACATCATAGTCTCCTATGATACGTATAGAGTCTTTTTTGTGCTGCAAAATTAAGTCTACAGCCTGTGATACATTAGGTAGATCTTCATAATTCTTTATTATATTTATATCTTCAGAAAAGAAATTATTTATCTGTTCAATAGTAGTCAGTCCCCTACTTGCCAAAATTTTAGCAGTTATGGGATTGATGTTTAATGAAGTTGCTAATTGGTCACTGTCTACTTCACTATTACGTAAAAAATACCTAAACATTATCTTCCTCCAAAATCTTTTTTACATCACTCATTGTACGGTGTACCAAACTCTTTATATATGGGATTTCTGTTTGTTTGAATTCTCCTTGAGTTAGGTGTTCGGAGAGTATAGGTTGTCCAAAATACTTACTATTGTATCCCACTAGTACCATTTTACCTATTAAGTTTTCAATTACATTTTCTTTATTATATAATACAAGTTTTATAAAAGGGAAGTTATCCACTTTTATTGTATTATCATATAAAACTATAAATTTAGAATCGAAACATATTATATTTGTAATATGTCGATTACTTATGCTTATTATATTTTTGTTTAGTTTCTGTACTATTACTTTTTCTGTTGTCATACTTGTTCATCACATAACATAATAAGAGGTAGGCTATAATACAAATAATAATTATTAGTGTTTTATAACCTATCCCTAAATTATTCCAAAAAGCTATCATAACTTTTCTAATACAACACCGCTGTACAATACTCTATATAATTCATTATTGCATTGTACTATAAAACTGTTATTAAACTGCTCCTTTATTTTAATATAAATTGCATCTATTGGTAGCTGATTTTGTACAGACAAATTGTGAATTAACATCTCTGCATAACCTGCAACTGTTATATCATCTACAACAAACATATTGTTTGTATGATTTAATAGCATTTCTTTTAATTCATCATAATCTATCTGTTCTGAGTTATATTCTTTTAGTTCATCTAAAGTTCTATATGTACCTTCCATCACTGTAAAAGGGTCTGTCACTAAAGGAACATCTATCAACTCAATAGGTTGTACAACATCATTTACCAAAAGATTTGCTGATACCATGAATCCTGCTGAATTATCATTATATACAGCGAAATTAGAACTTTCTGTTACTCTTGTAAATTCTTTATGTATCAGCTCATTACTTTCTTCATCTAATGTGCGACTATTTAACTGTATGCCACCTTCATCAAAATCTACTTGCAATAAATCATAACTATCATCATGACTATATAAGTAATATTTAGTATTGAAACTTTGATTTCCACGATACTCACGATATATGAAAGCATTTACACCATTTAAGTCTTTTATATTTGATGTATCTAAATTCTTACTATTATCTGTGATAGGTGTGTCATCAACAGGTGTAGTTACAGTATTCTGTGCACAAGCAGTTAAACTTAAAGAAAGTATAAGTAATAATACTACACGTTTATGCATTACAACTCCTCTGCGTTTGCGTTAATTTTGCTACAGTATAAGATATTAAAACTAGACTACTGCATACTAAAGTATGTATTTGTAAAATTGTATATTCTGATTCTAATATGCATATAAATGGGCATATAGGACAATATATTACTTGTTTTTGCATAGCATGCCTAAATAAAGAATTACAAATGAATGTTTGTCCATTAGCCTTGAAATATACGATACCATCAGTATTGTTTATAATACCTTGTGCAATATTTGAAGTTAAAGGATTTAGTAATATATAAATTACTAAGAATGTGAGTGTTACTATTGCGCTAGCACAAAAGCATACCATACAACTATTATGTATTTTTCTTCTCACAATATATAATTTTAGTCTCCTTCTTTATCTGATAAGTAATCACATATATAATTAAATAATTCATTGCATTCAGGAAGTGATAACTCATGTATGTCACGTGTAAACTCTTCATTTGTTTCTGAATCATACACATGTAAATCTTCCCAATGAGATAGAATTGTGTCTAGAATTTTAGGTAATGTAGTATAACGATACCTTTGATACATTTCATTTATTAATACTTTACCCCTATGCTTGCAGTATATTGTAGTCAATTCTGTAAGCAACTCAGGTATGTTGTAAGTAGGTATATACGAATGTAAAGGTATGTGCTCATTTACGTAATTCATAATGCAAGTATAAAGTAAATACTGTTGTTCTTCTGATAGTAAATCAAATAATTTAACACTGTATGTTTCATTTCCATATTTTGATAGAAATACTCGCATATCATACATGATACTATCAAAAGACCATTTAGCAAATTCAAGTAATGGTACTTCACTGAATGGTGGAGCACCTATTATTTGTAAAATGATATTTGCAAAGTATGACTGATCCATATTTAGTATATAAATTGGATGTTCATTGTACTTATGCATTTTTGGATGTACGTTATATGGAGTGAAGAAGTTTTTACGTACATACATTTGTTCTAAATTATTTCCTTGTAGAAAATAATATTCCATATATATACCTCTACTGACCCATAGATTCCATAAGCTTATTATAATCAATTGCATTTTCATATAAATCTTGTGGAATCTGCTTTATTGGTTCTATATTATATTGTCTAGTGAAATCACAATCTAATGCTGCTTCTTCTGTTGCTGTACTTACATGTAGTGACTGTAATTCTTTTGTAGTTTCATCAAAAACATAAGTATACTGTGCTCCATCTTCATTAGCAATTAGAACACCATTTCCCATATCCTGAATATTATCCGGTATATGCCAAGTGTAGTATAAAAATCCTATATCACTTAAACTTGTATCTTCTAATGTCATTTTAACATTATTGTTGTACATAGTTGTATAAACTGTACCACGTACATCTGATGTATCAGACATATCAAGTAACATATAATACTTTTTCGGCATATTATCACGATATAAGTTTAAATCATTAATCAGTTCTTTCAAAGTATCATCTTCTGAGTTTACTAAATATTCTTGACGTGAATTATCCATAACATATAGATTCTTATGCTTATGTAAAGTACAAGAAGTTAGTATTTTCATAGTAAACTCTTGTCCTGACTTTGTAGTTGATTGATTATATTGTGCTGAAGTGTATTTCATCACATAATCATCTAGTGTTTTCAATGCTTTCACATATTCTGAGTCTGTATCTAATACTTCATTAGCTGACATGTGAATTCTAAGTGGGTTATCATCAGAACTAACAGTAGCTGTTTGCATTATATTCTCAGGAACTACTGTAGTTGATGTTGATTCTTGCGTTGCTGGTTTACTACATCCAAATAATAATACGCTACATATAATAGGTATTATATATTTCTTATACAAGTAATCATCTCCTTTCAAAGGGGCTATTTTCATAGCCCCCAATTTTATTTACTTGAAGTCTCTTCATAATATCCTATGAAGTTACATTTACCCCTACCTGTTGTATCATCTGCTATAATCTTTATAGTATTTCCTGATACTGCATAAGAGTAATCTGTTTTCTTAAGCTTTACTGAGTAACCGTCCACTATACGTGATACTTGCTTAATTGTTGTTTTAGAGTCACTCTTAAGCTTAATAACAGTTCTGTTATTATTGTCTACATTTGTAGAAATGTCACACCTAGGTATATCAAAGTATGTTCTGTTCTCTTTCTTCTTAAGGATCTTATTAGCTTTCTTTACAGCTCTCTTCACAGCTTTACTTGAGCCTTTAGGAGCCTTAAGTTTAATATAAAAGTATGGTGCATGTTTGTCTTCAGCAGTACTTGAAGCAAGTGTGTAAGCATTCTTATTATTCTTGAAGTTATATGTTATCTTTATATTATTAGCACTTATGAAATTACTACTAATCGTTACAGGTACATCACAACTCCAACTCTTCTTTTTCTTTGCTTTCTTAGTATTACCTATTTCAACATGTTTTCTACCGTTATACATTAACTTATCATCTTTAGTATTATACACAGCATATACAGCTTCTGTTTTACCATCTTCTGTTTCTATGTCTGCAATCTTAAGATATTTCAAACCTTTATCAGCTTCAGATTTAGGTTTGTCAGAATCTCTAGATAGATCGAACATATTTAATGCGTATAAACCATATTTATCAGCATAAACATGTAAATACTTCTGCCGTCTATTTATATAGAATGTTCCATCTACAGGATCTACAGGACGTTCATTTAGTTCAGTGAGTTTTTCTACTTTATTGTCGATATTTCTAAACATAGAGAATGATGACTTATTTATAAACGTCATAGGAATTATATATTCTACAACATTTGAAGTTGAATCTAATTCTACAGCGTCATGAGTGAAGTATAAGTCATACCAGTCATTTACTGTATCATAATCAGTCTTCTCTATTATATCATTCTGCTTCTTGTCATCTTTATTACGCTGTAATGTCTGTAAACCAGCAGTATAGGTTCCACTGTTCTCAGCTGACTGTGCAGCTATTACATCTACGTAACTAATGACTGACATATTATCAGACTCTACCAAACTTGCATTAGAACGTACACTAGTAGTTGTTTCTATAGTTTTATTTACAGTAACCATAGATGTTGTTTGTATGTTATCAACTGTGAAGTACAAATTGTATATACCAAGAGGTACATTTGTAAATCTGTAGAAACCAGTATCATCTGTTATGGTATGCATAGGTTCTTCTAACTTATTATTAGTAAGATATACATCAATATGCTCACCATTTTCAATTGTACCCTTAACATATATTATATCAGGGTCTTCAATTATATCAAGATGATCTGACCAACGTGCATATAGAGTTTTATTTTCTCTAATACGTGTGCCGAAATCAAATGGAATTGTACAATCCATGTCTTCATACCAACCTACAAAATACCAATTAATCTTCATAGGTTGCATAGGTATTCTGACAGTACGATTATAGATAACGGTTTGAGGAGCTACCTCTGTACCACCATTTGTTTCAAACGTAACAGTGTTAGTTGTGTAGTTTAAATCCCAACCTGCATATAACTTAATATTTCTTGTTATTGCAGTATCGAAATTAAATGGACGTGTTGCTTGTCTATTATAGTACCAACCAGTAAATACATAATCAAGGTATGTAGGATCTTCTGGACGTGTTACTTTATTTCCAGAAACAACTTCTTGTGCAGATACAGTAGTACCACCATTTGAATCAAATGTTACTGTAAATTTAGTAGCTACTTCTTCCCATTTAGCATGTAACTCTAAATTAGCAGTTACTGGTGTGTTGAAGTTGTATGGTGTCTCATATGTATCTTCGAGATACCAACCTATAAAATCAAAACCATCACGTGTAGGTGTAGTAGGTTTTGTAGCCTTGTTACCACTGTCTACTTCCTGTGTTGCTACATTTGAACCACCATGTGAATTAAATGATACTGTATATGTATCAGTTATTGGAGGTGGTGTAGGTGTTGTCTCACGCCATTTAGCATATAATGTGTAATTATCAAATACTTGTCTTGTCCAGTCGAATTCCTGTAAATAGAGGGCATCTTCATACCAACCAAGGAATTCATGACCAGTGTATGTTGGATCATCTGGCTTAACTGGAACATCACCTTCATATACATGTACATCTTCCATTTCAGGAGCACCCTGAGTTATGAAAGATATTGTATACTGAGGACGTGAGTCAATCCACTTTGCATATAAATCAAGTTCTCCAACAACTGGACTATCGAAATCATATACATCAGTTAATTCAGGATCTTTATACCAATTAGTTAACGTGTATCCTTCATTGACTGGATCCGTAGGTCTTATAACCTTAGCGCCTACAAGTACGCGTTTGTTTGGAATTAACGTACCACCATTAGTGTGGAAACGAACGTCATAAGCTGTTACATCACCACCTACATCCGGAATAAAGATAGCATGGAATGTGTTATCGTTACCAACTTTTGTTGATAACCAATAATCATCTGTTTTATACATTGAGTATAAATCAGTTTCATTTTCATTCTCTGCCCAACCTAAGAATTTATAATCAGTCTTAGAAGCTGCAGGGAATTTGAATGTAAATGGTTGTACGTGTGTGATGCTTGTCTGCTCTCCACCATTATTAGGATCAAAATATATAGTTCTTGAAGTATTTGTATACTCCCAATTCAGGTAGAAATGATAGCCTGTGTGTGAATCATTTATTCGATATTCTGTAACTTCTGTAGCTAATGGTGTTGTCGAACCATCTGCATATACATCAAAGTTTTTAAGGACATAACCTTCTTTATAAGGCATATGGGCACTACTGAATAAAGTAGCAAGAGTTACTGTTGAATCATATACAATTGATTCAGTAACTGTATGTGTAGGCTGTCCAATAGCGTCATCTACAAGGTAATTATAATTGAGTATATTACTGTTGGAAGCTCTATATTCAGCAGGTACAGTATATATGAATCCCATAGGATCCGGTGGTGTGTAAGCATCAGAAGATACTGTCACAGTTATATTGCCCATAGGTGTGTACTTAGGATATAGATTATAAGTTTTGTCTATAGTTGTTCCAAAAGTAAATTCTGTTGTTAAACCAGTGTCTTGGAACCATCCTATAAACTTATAACCAGGTCTAGGTACATAGTCTAAAGGTTCAGTAACTTCTGTAGCTGTATATGTTACAACTGTTGTGTCACTATTTCTAGGATATCCAGTGTGATAAATAAGTTTGAGTGCAGTATCATATTCTTCATCAGTCACCCAAGTAGCGTATAAATGATTTGATTCTAGTTCACCTGCTACATACTGACTATTGCATTTATAAACAGCGTTACCTATTCTCTCAGTAGCCCAGCCTGTATGTTTATAACCAGGTCTAGTATATTTAGGTAAAGTAATCAGAGTGCCTTTATTTACATTATGCACATCTGCTGTTGAACCAGTAACATTCCTATCTAAAATGATATTTACACTGTCAGCATGATTAAACCTAGCATATACTGTCTGTGACTTATTTACAGTAGGTATTATATCATTTTCCGATGTCGTAGTTATTTTATTGAAAGTGTAATCAGGTCTGAAAGGATATAACTTATTCTTCTCTAATTCTTCGACTAAGTCGTCACAATCCTGACCCACATATAAATATACCTTATCACGTTTGTTAGCATCATTGATAAAGTCAAAATTATTGAATTTATTATTTGTTAAATCTTTTTCACTATATGAATAAAATGCACCATTATTACCATCAACGCATATAACATACTTAGCATCTGTATCAGAATTATAAGTACCATATACCTCTACGTCGTCATCATAACTAGCGGTGAAATCAAAAGGTTCAGTGCAATTTTCATCAGAGAACCAACCTTGGAAAGTTTTACCAGTAACAGGTTTTACAGTAGGTTCATATATCCTACCAGTATCAGGTATTTCCTGTTTAAGAGTAGGATCTTCAGTACCATCAATTATAAATGTTGCATGTTTAGGTTCTTCTGTTTCTAATGAGAGCCATGTAGCAATGATATTTTGTGATTCATCTAACGTACTTTCAAATGTATATTCACCACCACCTATTGACCAATTATTCAAAGTGTGATTTGGATAAATAGGTGTTGCAGGTCTGACTGGTGTGGTGCCAGGTGTAATCCATTGTGTATTTACAAATTGATCATCAACACCTGTATCAAATGTTACAGAAATTAAACCTTCTTTATTAGTAGGTATATATGCAGCATACAAGGTTATATTGCTATTTACAGGAATTTCCCTACAATCATGTAATGCTGAATAATAAAATAATGTTGCTTCTGAATCTAAGCACCACCCTTGGAATGTGTATCCTGCTTTTGTTGCAGTAATTCCAGATAGGTCTAAAGTTTCACCAGGGTCACATGTTGCAGTTGCTTGAGTAGGGGTACCACCTTTAGCATCGAATGTTACTGTAACGGTTCCATCTTCTTTTTCCCATAAAGCATATACATCAAGACTTCTGGTAGCTGTGAAAGTATCAGGTATTTCACCGTCATATGGACTTAAACTCCAACCAGTGAACGTATATCCAGCTCTTGTAAATACATCATCTGATAATGTTACTTCTGCACCATAATCTTTAGTTAATACTTGCTTTGTGTCTGTACCATCATTTTTATGTAATGTGATATCTATACTAGTAGCAGCTTTATAACCAGCATAAAGACCAAGATCACCTGTAACTAATGTATTAAAATTGTAAGGTGTCACAAGTTCATTAATAACTACACCATTAGTATTTAATGCAGATTTATCTGAATACCAATTATAAAATACATAACCGTCACGTTTAGGATCAGCAGGTCTTATAGCCTTACCATCTGTAATTACATTTTGACTTGGACAGTTTGTGCCACCGAAAGTGTTAAATGATACTGTATTATATCTTGTAATATTGGACCATTTAGCATATAACTGTGCTGTAGTAGTTATTGGTCTACTAAAATCATATTTAGTATCATAATTTGTATCTGTATACCAACCGTCAAAATTACTATTATCTTTTGTTGTTACTGGTGCTGATGCTGTGTATCCTTTAGGTATGTGTAATGCAGGAACTATTGTACCACCACTAGTTGCAAAAGATAAATCTACGTACTCAGGAAGTTTTTCAAAGCTTCCATATACTTTTATTGAGTTATAAATATTTGTATCTTTATCAAAAATAACTGTACAATCTTGATCCAGGAACCAGCCATTAAAAGTATACCCAGACTTAGTAGGAGTATCAGGCATTACATCTATTTTAGAGCCGTGTTCAACTGCTTTACTGTCGTAGTATGTATAATCCCCATCTGTATTTGGAATGTAGAATGTAGCACTGTGAGTTTCTATCGTTGACTTAGCAGCTACATTAAATACAATACTATCTGTTATGTCTTTGTACTTTGCTGTAACAGTTATCTTAGTATTAACTGGTTCATTTTCATCTACATGAAGTATACCTAAATTACTATTAGTGTAATCGAAACCAGTTCCCGGTTTTGTATTTCCTGAAACTGTATATTGTATTGCATTATCTGGCATACAATCTACAACATCATAATGATCTAATACATCATGATTAAAATTATAAGTGACAGGAAAATATGCATCAGAACCTGCACGTGTTGATGTGCTACCATTTATTGTAATATCAGTTATATTTACAACATACAATGTAGCAATCTGTGTTTTTCCTATAGGAGGATATGTTTCTCCTGTACCAGGTTCATATTGTATATACATTGGAGTATTATAGTTTTCTAGTTTTATTATAGACTCGTCCAATGTAAATTCTACCTTACCATTAGTATAAGTACCTAATAGTAGACTTGTTTCGTCACCTACACTTAAAAAGAATTGTCCAGTCGGTGTATTACCTACATCAACATTAACGACTAATTTATGTATTGAGTCGTCTTCATAGTTTACTACATAGTTTGGATTATCTACATTAAATTCTATGTAGTTTGTTGCTGCAAATGCTGGATATGTGTTTGTGCTAAGAGATAGAATAGTTAACACTCCTACCAGCAGTTTAGCAATATGCGTTTTTATTCTCATATCATACCTCTCTTTAAAAACTTAGATACTGTATTACGACAAACGTTTATGAGACATAAATTGTAACGCATATTGCATTACATTAAGTTACATTCCTAAAATGTATTTAGGCATTAAATACTTAGCGTCTTTAACTGCAGCTGTGCCAAGCTTTTTAAGTGCATAATTACGAAAATTTTCCATTTCCGTAAATGTATTCTTAACATGTTCAAATGTATCTGAATTTAAGTCTTCCATAGTTGTTTCCATTATATCAAAGTAATCTACTGTAACAACATTTCCGTATATAGTGTTCACATAACGTGACACATGTTTATATGGAGTTCCCTTGCCGTTACTTACTCCAAGATAATGACTTAATCTAAACTCTTCAGTATCCTGATATGATATCACCCATGTCTGACCATCATGTGTCTGTCTGAAGTTAGGATACATAACTGTGTAGTATTTATTATTTACTATGAAATATACTACATTACCTTTAACTACCCATTTCTTGTCAATAACATATGCTGTTATATCAGGTAGTCTGGAAGACAGTAATAACATTTCATCTTCAGAGAGTTCGCGAGCTTCATCTACTTTTATATAGTTGAATAGATATTCAATAGGTGTTGCTGATACTGCGAGACTCCTCAACGATTCACGATCATATACACCTGCAGAGGAAAATGTTATTTCATCATCTTCATTTTTGTAGATAATGTAACTATCTTGCTCTGCATTGTTACAAACATTTATATATGCAATGTTTGGTTTGTCTGTTTCTATACAATACAAAAATGAACCTGATATATCTGTTATACCATGTTCACTGTTATATGACTTTATTGCTTCATATAACTCTTTCACATCAAAAACTTTAGGTGTAAACATATGTCCATTTACAAAGGCATATGTACCTTTATCTATATCAATGAAATCCATTAGAGCTAAACCAGGTTTAGCAGTTGTGAACTGTGATGATGGGAAATAATTACGACCAGGCGTATTATACATAATGCTATCACAGTTTTTCTTCTTATCATAATGTGATGTAAAAATTAGTAATGCTTGCATAGTTAATTTCCTCCTTAGGAATTGAGTTATAGTTATGAATCAATTATACGTGACTCATTTTTGGTGGTTTAGGCATTGCAACTTGTAATGCGCCTTCATTTACGAATTCATCAAAATTACCCTCCATTGGTTGTGCTTTACTTGCACTGAAAGCATTCTTTAGACTTTTACTTTTATTTACTACATCTGTAGATTCTACTTTTATCATAGCTTTTAATTCATCACATCTACGTGTGAACTCTTCTTCTGGAATTTCACCTGCGTTAAATGCTTTACGTAAATTCATAAGTTCTCTAGTGTGATCAAAAGTACCTTTAGCGGAACCCACTGTACCTTTTATATCTTGTTTATTTGCTTTATAGAAGTCATAACCTTTTTTTATTGTTTCACGCGTCTTTGGATCATTAGCAACCTCAACTACTTTTTTGACTCCGGCTTGTACAGCTTTACCAGCTGCTTGACCACCTTTGGATAATACTTTACCAGCTGTGCTAAATACTGTGCTACCTGCTGATGCTGCACTACTTGTACCCGCAGTAGCAGTTTCTATACCAACGGTGGTAGCACCACCTACACTAGTGGCGGCACTTGCAGTAGTTCCTACTGCTCCAGCTACTTCAGTAACACCGACCAGAGTTCCGGCAATAGCTGCTGCTGTTACTACAACACCTGTAGTAACTTGATTACGTGTTTTATTCTTTTCACGATCAGTTTCTTTATACTCTTGTTCAGTTATACCATCTTTTAGTGCATTCTTTTTAGCAATAGTACGTACAAGTGCACCAGGTGCACCAGTTCCAACTGTAACAAGTGTATGGAAAACGCCTGAAGCTATTATTCCAGTATTCTTTAAAGCAGTTGGATTAAAACTATCTATTTTACTATAAAGCTTATTTATATCCTTTTTAATAGCTTTATCTTCATAACACATATAATGTACCAATGCTGAATAATCATCTATATTACGTATTATAGTAATATGATCATCCAACTCAAATGCACCTGTATGTATATCATAAATCATTACATGTGTTACTCCTTCAATAGGTAGTGCTACTACAAATTTTCCTGCATTACTATTGAAGGCAGCATTAGTACCTTCATAATAATTGTTAAGTCTGTCAGTGAGTGCTATCATATCAAAAATATTTATCTCTGAAATACACTCAGCATCTAGATATTTAGCAACCTCAGTTAAGGCACTATATACATCTTTAAAATTTTTGTTATATGGCGCTTCAGTATTTAACTGTGTGTAGCATTGTACACTTACTGAATCTCCAGCTGCTAACTGCATACATACTACTGCTTTGTACTTGTCAGATTGTACTGTTACACTATTTGCTGTCACTTCTAAAACAGCAGAATTAGACAGTTGTAGCTTTTCCATCAATAATGATGCATAATTAGTTACTTTTGAACGATCACCACTTTCAAATACTAATACATTATTTTCATCTTTATACATAATTATTCCTTTCTCTGAAATATGTAATATTGGTTAGTTATGTCGTCAGTGGCAATAACGTAATCGACATATACAGAAAAAGACTCAGGAATATATGCAAACTCATCTTTGAATAACATAAATTTTTCATTATTCTCAGATAAAAATACTGCAACATATCTGTCCTGATTTTCATCATATTGTATATCAGTACATCTTACATAAGCGACTTTGAAGTCTAGTGTTTTATGATGATACCAATATCTAATTATGAGATAAAAGATGCTGACTAATATTGCAAATATGACAGCAAGTTTCCAAGTGAATTGAAATACTGGTAAAAGATATAAAGATATTTCTTTTAAGAAAACTGCTGTCCATGCAGCTAATACTACTACAGCAAACATAAACATATAACCTACCTTTAGTATTGAAAAATAAATACTTGGTACTTTAGTTTCATGATTGCTATAGTAGTTTAATTGATCTAATTCATTAGGAGACGCCTTCTGCCATTGTAGATTCTCTATCTCTATCATTTTCGGATTGTTCATCTACTACCTCTCCTATTTTCTTTACATATGTGATATACTGTTCCCGGAAACCATGTTTAGTGTAGTAACTCGCACCATTTATGTTGTCTACATAACAATGTGTTTTAACTAAAGTGCAACCTTTAGATTTTGCGAGTTTTTCAATCTCATTCATAAACACAGTACCTAATCCTTGATTTCTGCAATTTATACTTATCAGCAGTTCATTTACAAGGCAAATCTTTTCATCTTTGAAATCACCATTAGTTTTGTAAAAACTTAGGCTTGCAAATCCTACTTTGAAACCTGCAGCATTTGTAAGGAAATATAACTGTTTATTTACTATTCCCATTATATGATCATAGTAGTTCCAACAAACATTTTCTTTCCATAATTTATTTTCAAGTTTATTATGTATATCTAATAATTCCTGCTTTGCGCGTTTAACTAGTTTATAATCATATATTTTAGCTTCGTCTATAAAATATTTTTCATCCATCAATTATACTACTTCCTTCCATTAAAGACTCTATAGTAGGGGCTTGTATCTGACTTTTAACATTAGTTATAGTATTATTCATTTTCTGTGCTTTTTCATTATCAATTATTGTCTTTGGAGGCTCAACTATAAGCTTCTCAAAGTTTCTATGTGCATTTATAAATGAATTCATCAAAACCTTTCTTGTGAGTTTAGGTTGTGATGTTATACCATATAGAAATGTTATCAACTGGTTAGCAGAAACACCTTGAAGTAATTCTGATGCTGAGCGCATATCTTCATACTTTAATTTATATGAATTAAAACCAGTTTTTAGTTTCAGATACTCATTAGTAATTGTGATTATAGACTCATTTATTTCCATGTTAGCAATATACTCTAATCCAGCTACAATTGAGCCTGAAAGCATTTGAAGTAATTGCAAGACGTCACTTGATTTAACATAACCGATTAATTCTCGCAACATATCATCGGATATACTTTCATTCTTAAAAGCAGATAGAATAGACAGTGCTGTCCGTGGCTTATTTTCTGACCACTCAGCAATCATACGCAAAGCATCATCACCACCTTGAATTCTAAGATTACGTTTAGCTACTTCTCGTTTGAGTATAGTTAAAGTATCACTTAATTTAAGTGGTGATAAGTGTATTGGTACTGCTCTTGACCTTAATGTAGGTTTTAATGCCTGTGGTTCAGTAGTGAGCATAATCATGTAAACATTAGACTCAATATATTCTGTTTCTGAAAGAAATACGTCTTGTGCTGCCGGAGACATAGCATGACACTCATCCATAATTATAACTTTACAATTATTAGGTGTGAAAGCTGCATGCATTTCTGCTAACACATTCTTAGCTGCTTCTTTACCACCTTCAACTGACATTACAAACTTTTTTATTGAATCTGTAGAGTGTCTATTGTCAATAACCTCTTTAACTAGTGCTGGATCTGGGTTTTCACCGTACGCTAGGCGTAAAGCAATAAGATCTGCAATAGTTGTTTTACCTAAACCTTCATCTCCATCGATTATTATAAAATGTGGTAGTGTTTTTGACTGTAATTTATTTTCAAGATAAGTTATTAACCATTTGTGTCCAACAACGTCACTAAAGCTATGTATACGTTCCATATGAGGTCCTCTAAGCGTTTTCTACAAATTTATTAAACCACCAAATGGTGGACCCAAAATGAGTCCACCATTGGTGTATTGAAAGCTAGGAAGCAAAAACTATCAAGCCTTGTCTCCACCCTGGATAGGAGTGAAGCTGAAGCTCTTAAGTGCTTCGCTGATGCTAGGATCCGGATTCTGTGCACCGGGCTTAGCAATGTTCTGTCTCTCTTCCTGGATACCCTTAGCAACGATACTAACGATTGCATTGGCATCAGCAAGTTTAAGACCAGACTTGGTCCTTGTTGAAGACTTTGTGCTCTTCTTTGCAAGCAGATTGTCAACAACCTCAGCACCAAGCTCAGCGTTCTTAACTACAGGGTAAGTATCAACCATACCAGGGATGTAACGCTTTCTTGTTACGAAAGCAGTGTTGTCCTTCTTCTTGGTCTTCCTCTTACCATTCTCCATTACGTAAACCTGATAGCACTCAGCAGACTTTGTACGCCTAGGAACGGGGTCACCACTGGACTTAACCTGAGCGTCTACCCACCACTTAGCTCTATCCTTGTTTACTTCCTTCATGTTACCGATAGTAACGGTAATCTTGTCTTCCTGCTTACCAGTGGAGTTAGCATTGGTCTTAGCAGCAACCTTCTTAACCTTAGCGGTAGGAGCGGTCTCGTCTTCAGTGTTGATGTATCCGTATGTATTGAAGATGATGTACCTCTTGAACTCTTCACGGCTGAGGAACTTGGTCTCATTCTTGTGTGTCTTGATTTCAACACCAACCCAAGAATTTGAAACCTGTGAAATAGAAGCCTGGATAGGAGTACCGTGTGATACAGCAGCCTTAAGCCTATCATAAACTTCCTTGGTCTCAGGAGTAACGTCGCCCTCTTCAGCTTCCATCTTCTCAAGGACATTAACTGCCTTCTTAGGATCAACAACGAATGAAGCATTGTTCTTGTCGATTACAACATCAGCAAGGTCAGGCTCTCTCTTGATAAGTCTTACGATGGAAGTATTCTTACCATTTGCCTGAAGTTCAGCTGCTCTGTCGATAAGCTGCTGTGCGATGTGTTCACCAACCTTGTCAAGAGATACAGCAGAAGCCTTAGCCTTCTCTTCACGATCCTTCTGAGCCTGAATCTTCTCAGCTTCTGTCTTAACCTTCTTGGGCTGAGGGCCGAATTCCTTGATATCAGGACCGATGTCGTTTCCAGCTGCCTGAATTGCAAAGTAAGCCTTCTTCCAATCATTGTCAAGATTGTACTCAGTTGCCTGTGCTGCTGATACAGTTGCTGCCTGCTTCTGAAGCTGCTCTTTTACTGCAAGACCATCTGCAAAGCCGTTAGCTGCAAAATACTCGTAAACCTTGTTCTGTATCTCTCTGTTTGTAAGTCTCTTGTCCGCCATTATGGACCTCCTATAAATAATATAAAATTGGTTATAGTGTGTCTTATTACGAGCACAACCTACTCGCTAAACTAACATGTCGCCAAATATGCTAGATTAGATTGTGAAGGGAAAATCTGTGATTTTCCATATGTATAGTAAGAACTAGATATAAAATCTGCTCTTTCTATTGTAATAATATATTAAAAGGATTAAAGTCCTCGTCATCATATGATGAAGAAGCGAAATCCCAATAATAACACATTAAAGCAAACTGTTCTTTAAATTTAAGTGGTTCGTTGTAGTCTAAATACACATATCCATGCTGTTTCATGAAATCTGAAAGAGGGTCTAAGTTGCAAGAAGTTATAACAAGTCTATCAACTACTTCTTTCATAGAAACATTACTATTTGTCTGTATTGATGGAATGATATAGTTAGCATATTCACCGTTGTACCGATTTACGTAATGTAATTCTTTATACTGTGCTAGTGCTAAATATTTGTAGTAATAGTTTATTACTGCTTTATCTTCGTGTAAAAAGGCTTGGCGTATCCTTAATACTTCCATAAACAGATTGTCATTAGTAAATCCATATTTGAATATAAATTTCTTGAAATCTTCAAAAGATATGCGTACTATAAAATCTTTCTGCATTCTGTATGGCTCAGGTATTAACTCCATAGTCAAATCCAGACACAATAAACTACAAAGATTATCAGCAGTAGCATCTACAATCATAATTATTGTCCTTATAGTTAATTTATTTAGTAAAACATATTAAAAGTGATGAGAATGAATATTTTTGTTTCTTTTTCCTCTCACCAGTTATATATAGTTATACTTGTAAATTTTCATTGTTCAGTTTGTAATTTTTTGGAAATTCCGATATTCCCGGACGTATAGATTATGTCTCCTTTCTTAAGTTTCAAGGTAATATGATTTGCTAATTTGGTACTGTTGTTCTTAATATATGTATCATATTTTAATTGACTATCAGCATCAAATATTTGTAAAGTCATTTTACTCTTACTTAATGGAAATATAATGTAAGTTCCTGGACCATCTATATTATCCACTGGATAATAGTTTTTACCTTCCAATGTTTTATATGTTGTAGGTAATGTTTCCAAATTCTTTTGAATAGGCTGAGGATTAAGAATATTATTCACAAGTGTTTGTGTACTAGTGTTATCCTTATTACCTAAGATTACAAAGGCACGTTTATTTCTTATTAAGTATGTAAGCATTAAACCATCTGTATAAGTAATGCTATTTTTGTAATACCCACTGTCTAGAACTGCTGTACTTTGCGATTCTATTTCACGTTCTTCACCATATTTATTATTGAAATAATCTACAAGTGAGTTTGCTAACTGTGGACTACTTACTGATGAAGAAAATTCAGATGGACATAAAGTTATTACTTCATTGTCTTTTTCTGAACTATATTCTATTGCAGGTATACCATTGACTGATACAACATGTGAAGTATAATTTGCTGGTATTGCTATATCAATTCCGAAGATTGTATTGAATTTTGTGACAACTTTTTCTTTAACATCTTCACCCAATACTTCACCTATTTTACCTGCTGTGTTAGTAGGAGTTAATGCAGTTCCTTGATATGTTGGTACTTCTATTACTTGTGTAGTTGCTCCAGAATCGGAGCAACCACAACAAAGTAGTGTGATAAGGAAAATTATACAAAATCTACTCTTCATCATCTTCAATTTCTTCTAATTCCTCATCATCTTCTATTTCTTCTTCATATTCCTCAGCTTCTTCGTCCTCAATTTCTTCTGTATCTTCAGGTATGTCGATATCATTAGGATTTATATTGGACGGCTTACGCTTATTGAATATAAGTATAATAACAATTGCTATACCAGCAAGTAATATTAATCCAATACCACCAAATATAACTGGTCGCAATTTTTCAATTAGTGTAGGTGGTTGTTCTGGCGTGACAGGATTCAAATCAGGGTTTAGATTAGCCTGGTCATTACCTAACTCTGTTTGTGTACCAGAACCTTCAATGTCAGAATTGTTTATATCACCCGAACCTTCCTCTTCAGAGATTGTTGTAACATTATTTGAAGGCCAAGGCATATCCATTTCCAAATCATAATCAGTAGGATAGTACTCACCTAAATGATCTGATACTGCGAAGTATTGATCATTAGTGGTGAAGTATTCACCAAGCTGTGATTTGGTTTCATGACGAACAGTATCTTCAGGTGTTCTGTTTGCTGTGTCAAGTGAGTAATACTCAAATTCTGAGCCGGAAGGGAAATATGGTGTCAGGTCTACACTAAGTTCTGCAAATTCAGGTTTATCCTCAACCCAAACGCCTACGCATGTTTCATCTGTAGATCTGTAGAACTTCTCAATGTGTATATTAGGAACAAAGTCATATGATACACTTTCCATCTTTTCCGGATCAATAGACCACTTACCAACAGACCTTCCATTACCATCTGTCATATTCAGGTCATATACTGTAGAACTATCTTTTATAGCCTGTAACATTTCAGTTGTCAAACTATCACCAACTGAATCATTAACTAACTCAATGTCTTTACGTTCAGTACCGTTAGGAGTTTCTTTTATGACTTTAAGAATATCAACCTGATTTATAGGTTGAGAAGCACCAAATGACATAAAGTCTGTAAAGATATTATGACCGTGTAAATAATAGGTAGAAGGTTGCTTTTCATTTGCTGCAGCTTCTTTATACTCATCAGTTGGGTTATCTGTACTATAGTCTATTATATCAGATGAGCTGTCACCATTATCAGGTGCATAATCCTCTTCATCTACATCGTCAGATGTATCTTCTGTGTCAGATACCGGTACAGATACTTGTGTAGTAACACCTCTGTAAATTACTGTTACTCTAGTGGTTCCAGCAGTGTTTGCAATTATTGGATCAATCTCAAAATCAGCAGATGATAATTCTTCATATTTTGAAGGATCATTCATATAGTATGCTTTAACTGAGATGTAGTTTGGATTTATGACACCATTTAATGGTACTTCGTCACCTTCCCATGATGCTTCAAGATGGTGTACTGAATATGTATCGTTTCCTGACTCGTCAGTGTCGTCATCTTCATCATCACCATTTGAATTTAATTCATCGCTACCACTCTTCTTACCATCTACTGTAAAAGTAGTCTTGAAACCAGAGTATGTTACTTCAAATGAGTTACTACCTTCACTTGTAATACGTAAAGGCTTTACTGCAAAATCAGTAGTCACTTCTTTCTTTTCTTTACTTGACTGCCTATAAACATAGACCTTAACTTTCTTTAGGTCTATCTTTTTACCTACAGCAACTTTACCACCTGTCCATTCTGCTTCTAGTTTTGTGATAGCATCCTCTTCAACTGTTACAGGATAACTAGCAGTAGATTTACCAGCAGTATAAGTAAATACAACACTTACTGTTCCAGGCTGTGTAAACTTTTCAGGTGATATTGTATATTCTTCAGAACCTATAACACGTGTAGCATTGTTTTCTTGTGTTACAGTTATACGAACATCATCCTTATTCACACTTTCACCAACATAGTATTTCGTCTTTTTCAATTTTACATCAGTGATAGTACCTTTAGTTGCCCAATCAGTTTTAAACGTATATTTAGTGTCTTTAACTGGCTGGAATGTGTTAGGATTATACACTGCAAGTGTTGTACCATTTTCATCAAGTATTAACCATTGTTTGAATGTTTTACCTTCAGTTCCAATAGGATTTGCTGGCAGGACTGGCTGCTCCGGTATATTGTATGTTTCAGTAGACCTTGTATCTTTTAAATCATTGTAATATGTTACTTTATATTTACCAAGGTCTGCTTTCCATTTTGCATATACCGTATAAGTATTACCAGCCTCAGGTTTAAAATCACTCTGTACAAATGGTGTAGTGAAAGAAGAATCTAAATACCAACCAACGAATTTATAGTTTTCACGTGTAGTCTCAGGTATGCTTATTTCTTCCTTAGAATTGTAAGCAGCTGTGATTGGTGCTATAGCTGAACCACCATTGGTTTCAAATTGTAGTGTATAAGTTTTATCTCCGCCATAATCGAAACCACCAACAGTTGATTTCCAAGCATTCCAGAAAGATATTGCTGCTAAGTTGTGATATTTTGAAAATGCTTTTGTTGCTACTAAACCAGGAGCACCATTATCCATCACAACCATTTTATAGCAGTCAGTCTCTTTTTCTGTACCTAAATCATTCACTTCAATAGGAAGATAGTAGTCATTACAAGCCACACGCAAATCAACTGGATTATCTGTTGTTAGATAAGTTACATTATTCTCATCTACTTTATACATACCTTCATATGGATTTATAATTTCATTTGCATCCATTAAGGCAATATGACAACCAGCTTTCGTGTAGAATGCTACTTCTGCACCATTCTCTATTTCGTAATCATTATTACTTGTACGTATTCTATAGCTTGTATGATTGTCCTGAACTACACCTGTATCAATTCCAGATTTGGGTCCTAAAGTATAAGTAATTGCATCGGTATCCTCTGCTGCAAATGCATTGTATACATCCAGAGTTGTTGCTCCAGATTTACTCGACCCATTCTTATTATCATATAAAGCAACATTTGTATCTTCTGATAATTCACTTGACAGAAAACCATCAAAATGTGTTAGTGTGAATTTATATTCTTTAGGTGTTTGCTCTGCTACCTTTTCAGACATAATCAAAGAATAATCTTCGTCTAACAAATAGTATTCATGATTTGTAGGTTCGTCTTTCTTTGATACAACATAATCTTGTCCGAAAGTCGCAAAAAGGGTATGATAAGGTCTAAATGTACCGTCATAATCAAATGTCCAACAACGTCCACGTAGACCTGAATTAGCAACTGTTAAAGAACCTTCTTCACACATTTTAGGTTCTTCAACTGCTTCAAAGGTTATATCATTTCGTACAGTCAATACGAACTGTGCTTCCTGAGCATTTGTATCCATTGAATATATACGTAGAACTACATCAAAATTCTGTTCAGGAAGTTCTTTTAAAACAATAACAGGATAAGTGTAATCCGGCATTGTTATGTAATTGTTTGCACCTAGTACGTAATAATAACCTTTCTTAAGTGTAGGCAGATTCCAAACAGCTACTGGGTCACCATCTTCATTAACATATCCCGGTATTGGATCTGTCAATTCAGTAGTTCCACCCAGTTCCAGATAGTCTACTGGAAGGACTGGAGCATAATATGTTTTATACTGCTCTTTAATACTATCTGCAGTTGAACCTTCTGCGCGTTCTGCACTTATATCATCGTATGCCTTTTTCAAACTATTATTAGCAGGAGCGACAAATATATTGGCGTCATAGCGTAACTGCTCATCTGTAGGTAGTTCTACGGTAGTATCAGCTAAACACATTGATGCCATCGTGAATAATGTTATGGCACAAATTAGTGCACCTACTAATCTTTTCATTCGAGAACTCCTTATGCTATGTTAATACATGTAACAAAGTCTTTAGGACCACTGAGTAACGTTTCTACCTCATCTGAAGAAGTGTTAGGTTCAAATATCAGATTGTGATCCATCTTGTATGTAAGTAATGCTCTCGATACTATAATAGCGTTTGAGTATGCAAGCGTGAGAGAATCACCCTTAACGATACAATCTAAATCAGGTATATCAATCTGTACGGTGTTATCTTTCTTAAATATTACTGCTGCAAATAAGATAATGTTCATTACAACTCCATTTCTAAGTACATACCCATTTCTTGTACTTTTGCTGTCTCGTTTTCCACATTAAAATTCGGGGATTTACGTCCTCTATAAATTTTATTTTTGATAGCATCTCCCCAGTTGCACACCATCTGAGCATTGGGTTCTGTAATGTCCATGGATAATGCATCACATGTAAGCGGAAAAACATTATTTATCTGTTGTGTTATTGTCGGGTAACCTGATGCAAAAGCAAGCATCATGTCTTTGTCCCCAAATTTGCCATACATATCTTTATTCTCAATAAAGATTTCTCTGGCAATACTGATTACTCCTTCAGGTAATGGAGGTATACAATCTGCTGTATCCCCATTCATTACTTTATCTAGAGTTATTGTGTTGTATGGATAGAAACATCCATGTATTTTAGTTTGTGCAAAATTCTCTAAAGTTACATGTTTGGAACGTGATGATATGGGCATTATCTCAGTTTTCTCATCAACTAAGAAGTACATATCAGAGTCCATTGTATATACATAAATGTGATCGTAAAGCTCATGTAATTCCTTCCAGTATGTATATATTACATCGTCAGCTTCATACCCATCACAAGCACCACAAAGTATTCCACACTGTTCAAGAACATATTCCGTGAATTGTTTTGATACTTCTATTTCATGTTTATGCTCTCGATTACTTTTGTAACCCGGAATCATTTCCTTTTTAATTATAGGGTTCCTATCACAGCACGCAATTATATCACCATTACCTACAATGGTGGCTAATACATTCATAACAAGAGATAAACCACCACCTGGTGTGATTTGAGTAGACCATATACCTTTATTGTCTACTACTTGTTCCAAATAGGCGTGCTTATTTACTGCACCAGCATGTACAAAACCAGATATGTCTAATAAATACAAATTACTGTGTGTCAAATTATAGCCTCCCGATTTGATATATTATTATCACGACAATATGTAATCCAATCAATACCCTTTTTAACACTATACCAAGAGTCACGTAAGCGTTTTACATTTGCTGAAGGTAACTGTGTGATCTTTTCAAATGGTTGATATAATACAGCAGAGTTATCTTTTACATAATCCAAAATATTAGGATATGTTGTTGGTACTCCATCTTCTTCCATTAAATTCAAAATGAGTTTATATTCATGAATAAACTCATCAAAATCTTCTTTGGTTCTAGGTTGTATATATGTTGTACATGAATTTAACATATCATCTAATTTAGATAGTTTTGTATTTAGGTCTTTTAAATCACTGAAGTCATTCTGTAAATCTATTGTTGTCATTGCCTGTATTAGATTTTGCACTTCAGTTGTATTTAGTAATTCATTATTCATAATTCCAGATACTGTGCTTCCTAACTGTTCTTTGGAAATTCTAACTGTTTCCTGGTCAGCGTTTTTATTCTCCCAATACCTGGATAAACACATTGCTATTTTCTTATTTATTAATTTGTTGAATGCATTGTATGTATCTACATTGAAGTAACTAAGTTCACTTTCACCTAATACACCACTAATTATTACTATCATTATTCACGTAGTCCTCCAAGATATCTTTAGTTGCTAAATCGAAATAACCTTTAGATGTAGGTATGCAAACTCTACCACCTATCAATTCAACATGTTCATCTTTAACAATATCATTCAAGAATAGTTTCTTACGTTCATAAGAGATACACAATTCTTGATAACATTCCATAGGATCAATTGGCTCTTTACAAGATCTTATGATCAATTTATCACCCCAATTACCTATGATATCTAGTATTCGGAATAGATGTTTACCACATTTAAATAATATACGAGATCCTTTATTTATCCTTACAGGAAACCCGTCTTTGTAGTAATCTCCGACTACTTCTGGATTTTTAAATGTATAAAGATATCTTACCTTATAATTAGAGCTTATAGCATAAAAACCACGTTCATAACATATGACAAATGTTTCATCTGATGTTTCGTCTTTTATTATGTCACCTTCAAACAAACCTGATTCAGGATCTCCACGTAATGTTGATGATATATCAAGTATTGGTGATCCAGGCTGTTTTAATAGCACAAGATGGGTGTCATCATATAAAGTAGGAATATCATCTAATTTAAACACAACTGAACTATTGTCAATTGCTCTTGCTTTCAGGATGAAGTTTTTCATACCAGTAACCACTCCCTTCCAGCAATACATCAAATAGTACATGCACATCTGGCAATAGTGTAAGTCTGAATGTCTTACGTCTATAATCCTTAATATTGTGTGCTGTTATAAAATTTTTAGTATCCCTATCATATTGTGCCAATGTGATTTTTATTGCATCAGTAATTAGCGGTCTACCTTTAGCGGTATCTTCAGGTGGAGTCACAACTTTAGGTTGTATTACTTCACGTACTTCATGTACATATTTATAATATTCTAAAGCCATTATCTAACCCTTTTACCACGCACTAAACCGGAATCAACACTATTATATGTTTTCTCCCATTTAGCTTCTTCTTCTTGCAATACAGTCTTTATTGTTGCTATACTTTGTCCATAAAGTTTCATTTTTAAATCATCAGAAAAGTAAACACAACGTGTATATGGAAAAACCATGTCACGTTCGTTATCTCTTATTAACTCCTGATAAATACAAGATTGAAGTGTTAGTATTAGTCTGTCTATTGACATACTTGTTATATCTTGTAATCTAAATAACACATCAGAAATACTGTTTGCGTGTATAGTAGAAAACACAGCTTTTGCAGTATTAGCCTGTTGCATTATAGATTCTGAGGTACGAGCAGTTATCTCTGTAAAATATACAAAGTCAGGATTCTGTCGCAGAAGTGAATCTGCATTAGCAGTAAATTCTTCGTCAGTTTCTGCGTTAATCTGTTCGATACCATCAACAAGTATTTCAACCGGCTGTTCTACAGACACTATCTTGTATAGTCCCTCATGAACTAATTCATTAAGTGATGCCAATATAGAAGTGTTCTTACCAGACATTGTTTCACCTATAAATAAGCGTAAACCTTTCTCTCTAGAGATGAAATGTTCACGTATAAACTTACAGGTTCCTTCATTTAAATTCAAATCTTCGACGGTAGACGTTAACACTTCATTAGGTAAAACTCTTATAGCAATTAACCTACCATAGAAAGTTTTATTAATACATACACGTCCACGGTTCTGTCTATCTATATCTATTGAGAAAAATCTAGGACGTGAGTCTGCTTTCGTTAAATCCATAGCACTTCCAGCGCTATTTGCTAGATTACTTGCTATTATATCAACATCATCTTTACTTATACGTCTTTCAGATAAAACTTTACGTTTACGTACATTATAGTAGATTGAAGCACCTTTCGATGTAGATGTAATCGTGATATCTGCTGCACCTAGATTTAATGCTTCACGATATATGAAGTGTAATAAATCAATCGTAGGTAACTTAGCAAGGAAATCAGGTTCTCCATACTGACGCATATACTGTTCCACATAATAATAAATTGGAACAAGTTGTTTCTTTATCTGATATTTATCTATAATGATTTTATCATTATAAAATTCAGGTATTGTACCTAATATGACAGTGTTTGTTTCGATGTTATAGTCAATTACTATAACACGATAGTCATAAAAGTACTCTACAATTTCTGCAGGTACATATGTTATTTTAGGTGTCGTCAGTATTACACCAGAATATTGAGGATGGCGCGCATACTCCTGAATGCATAAATCAAGTAATACATCTTTATTCAACATCTGTTGTTCATAAACGATTAATGCTTCAGGAGTTATAAATTCTTCAGCATTTTTGAACCTTAATTTAGTTGTTTCATTTATATCATCTATCATCGTAGACTTCAGTCTACCAATTAATGAGTTCATCATATCTTATTGTTTACCTAAAAGCTTCCTTAAATGCAGCCTTAACATCTTCATACTCATAAGGTCTGTCATTAGACAGTTCACAAGCAAGAATTTGTGGAAGGTTAGGAAGAGGGATAAGCTGTGCAGAAGTGTAGTCAATTTCTGCTTTGTCACATATTGACATAGGGGAAATAGGTGCACCAATAGTGACTATCTTTCTTCCTATATTGTTTACTGTAGGATATTTATATATCTTACGTATTCTTTCGATTGAATCTGCAGTACAGTTAGTTATGTAATGTATTACACGTGCATCTGCACTTAACTGCTCAAGTCCTTCTGCATCTGATTCATCAAGTATTATATTTACATATGGATAGAAGTTTAATCTTGATTTCACTTCTACAAGCATGTCCTGAAGTTCCTGAGGTGTGAGCTTCTTTCCAGCGTCAACACACATAAATTCCTTTTCTATTCTAGAATTAAGGAAATCTGTAAGGGACATTGCTTCTATACCATATTCTGTGAACTTAGAGTGTCCAGAGATATCTATAAGTAACATATTCTGTGATCTTGAACAAATTCCACTCCAAGTAATTGCTGTTGCGTGTACACCAGAATTACGTCCACCGATATAGAGACGTAAACATTCTTTTAATAGACTGTCTACAATTACTACATCCTCTACACGATTAGCACGAAGCTGATTTATCATATTCTGTTCAGCCTGTACGATTTCTTCTGATGTCTCACAAATCTTAAACATAAGATTTATGAAATCACGAACTTTTGCTTCCAGCTGAGAAACAGTTATTCTATTTGCCTGAATTGCCTGTAAAATACGCTTTGTAAGTGCTGCTGTATTTGTAGGTGTAAAAATAGCAGTGCCTAAAGGCTTTACTGTTTCGTTTATGAAAGCATTACTTGACGGTAAATTTTCATCTAGTGACTGAAGTTCTTCATCAACTAGATCGTCCATTGCTTTGTATAGATCTACAATAGAACGGCACAGCTCCAGTAATTCCAACTGCACGTCAGCACGTCTGGATATAGCAGCATCTATTTCAGATGTATCCATTATTGCTTCTTTATCAGTTGTTATTTTATATAACGCTGTATCAATAGAGTCAAGTTTCTCTTCTACTGTACGAGCAGCGGATGCTGTTATTGTAGTTATAATTGATATAGCCTTTTCAACGTTTATAGAGTTTACAGCTGCGCGCTGAACAGAACGCTGAAGTCCTATCTCTTTTATCTTCTCGAATTTTTCGGAAGCATTAAGCGTAGTATCACGCCATACTGTTCTTATCTTTTCGTCAAGAACATCTAAATAGTTTATAAGACCAACGTACTCAGTATTCTCTTCGATAAGACGTTTATTAATTGCATCTTTATGCAGATTCTCCTTATAGATTGCCCAATCTTCTACATTTGTAACTTTATTAAGACGATCTTCAATTTTTGTAGGTAATTCAGGCATATTGTTTGTATTAGCATCAGACATATCCTGTGTGGGTACGAATGCTTTTGACTGAAGAGGCTGCTCAGGAACGTTTGTATACTGACTATTATCCATGGGTGTTACATTCATGTGATAAGGTTCAGGTTCAGGTTCAGGTTCTAACTCAGGTGTTGAACTATCCTGTTCCTGAGCTAAGTTCTGAGGAATTTCTTCAGTATTGCTCTCAACTAAATCAAAATCTTCCTCAAGTGCAGGTTCCTCTTCAATCTCAAGTTCATCATCAGGATTTAGTGTTACGAATTCATCTGATGATACATATGTACGTCCAGTTGCTTCAATGTGATCTGTGACATATCTATCTATTGCTTCTTTAATTGTTGATTCTTTAATCTTTTTGCACTGAAATTTATTTTCGACATCAAGTCTATCTGCATCCTGTGCTTTAACGTACATATAAATTACGCAAACACCAGGATGTTTCTGTGTAAGTGCAGTATTGATTCTAGATGCATTACCTTTTGCATCCTCAGGTCCTAAAAGAACAACATCCATTTCAGACACTGAAGGATCCAAACTTATTTTACTACATATACGTGGTACAGACGTTGCCATCGTCTGTCCCGGTAATGCAGCCTGTGCTATTCCTGCTAATGATGCTACATGTATCATTTAGTATATCTCCTCAATAAAAAACGTATTTGTACCAGACGCTGTATTTACGTGTATAGTGCTTCCTTTCTGCTGATGTATAAGTTCTTTACCCACAGCTGAATTAGCATCTAGGAAACCTTCACTTGCATTTCCTAAACCTGCTGGAACTAACAGTAATACAAAATCTGTTTTATTACGAATACTATTTGTACTTTGGTTAATGAGTTCACGTTTTAATTTAATAGTGGTTCCGATTCGAATATATTGAGACTCTGTGTGCTCGAAATTAAAACTGTCAAAAGCCTCAATACGCCTTGCATAACGTGCAAGCTCACTTTCTACTTTCATGTAGGCAGCAAGGTCATTATCATGTGACGCGTTCTCACTAGTATCTGTTAAATTTTCTTTTGAACTAAGTTCAATTCTGATAGCGGCTTCACGCCGTTTAGCATTCTCTATTTTCTCGAGATACTCATCTTTTTTCTTAGCGAGATTGCTATAGAGAATCTTACTAGCTTCTTTCAAATCATTCATTTATAACCTCTCGATAGTTTGTATGTAAACTCTACCATTCACTTTAGAAACAGACCAAGTTTCTTCATAGTTATCACCTACAGCAACTTTTATTCCCCTACTTAATTTTACGTTGTCATAAGTTACTGTTTTTAAGTATGTAGCAATACCACCTTTAGATTTTAATAACTTAAAGGTGGTATGCCTATACTTATCTAAACCTTGATAAACACGATTACTACTGTTTAATACTTGTAGTATATAGTCCATAGCTTTGCCTATAAAATACTTATCTAATCCACGTGGATTTTTTATTTCACAAGCATTAGCGTACATATCATCTGCTTCATATAACCATGTGTTTATAAGTGAACTTGATTGTTTCTTTTTGAAGAAACAAAATAAACCCATTTATGATGCTGCAGGCGGATCCGAAGGGGGAGTCTCCGGTGCTGATGGGGCTGACGTTCCTCCTCCACCTGAACCACCAGAAGATTTACCACCTTTCTTCTGAGTGAATGCCATTACAAGAAGTAATACTACAATGACAGAACCTATTGTCTTAGCTACACCAAAATCTCTTATAATGTCTAACATATCTTTTCCTTCCTTTCATTTAAGAAAATATGTTCACCAGTATTACTTGCTATAAAAGCATACTCTGCTTTTCGTTCATTCATTTCATTGAATAGACTCATAGGAGGGTCACTTTTAGCAGTTGTAATACCAGGTAAGTCATCACTATATACAAAGTCTTCTAAATCAAAACACATTCTGATAGGAGGTTGTGCACAATCTTCAGCTATCATACGTGTCCGTTTGAAACCAACATATAGTTGCTCATGAACTTCAGGTATCGTTTCTTTGAAATTATAAAATGTTGTTTTTCGTTCTGACACAGGTTTGTTAAATCTAGCATCTAATTCAATAGTTTCTTGATAATCTGGATAGATTAGTACAACACAACTATTATTCAAATTAAAAGCCCCTATAGCCTGTGAGTTTACAAGAAAGTATGCAAGTATAGTGCCAAAATGTATTGTCTGATTATTTTGTGGATAAAAAGAAGAATATACTTCTAATGTGTAAGGTCCAAATTTATTCCCATAATCATATGCAAATGGGTGCCATTCACCAAATGGTGCTGCACGCCATACAGCATTAGCTACTAAGTTGTTTCCTTGCCCCATACTGGTGATGTCCCCCTATGTATACATTTTTGTGAATGATGCTCAACTATACCCATATCTTCGGCATAATTACCAATAAAGTACATATCAGCAACATTCAAATTACAACGTTTTGCACTTGCTAATGCTACGCTTATTAAAAGTTCAGGATCCCCTTCAGGGACATATGGTTTTTCAAATTTAGCATAGTATTCTGAGTTCTGTACTAGTAAGGCTTGTGGATTCCACAGGTCAACAAACGTATCATGTAACTCACTCTTTTCTCTATGATAACCAACTAAACGTGGGTACATTATTTCACTGTTATCAAAATAAGTATAACTTATCACACGTCCATTGTTTACCACATTAACTATACCATCTGTAAACCCTATTACAATATTTCCTTCAGAGTCCTCGACTTTGAATAGCACACGCATGTATGATGGCATATCTTGTGCGACATCTGTGATGTGCTTATGTTCTTCGAAGAATTTAGTAGGACTTATATATATTTTATGATAATCTTCTTCAAATATGTCCTTTACAAAAAGAACTGAATCTTCTATAAAACATTCACGTCGAGGAGGTAAGTTAAATAAATTAAACATGCTTTTACCTCAATAAAAGATAGATACCGATTAAGGTTATTATTGGAAATGTAATTAAACAAATAGTTAAAAGTACATTTGCAATACTAGGTTTAACTTCATGAGGTACAAATATATCAGGCGAAAATGTAGCATGAGTTTTGCGTAACTCATTTTCTTCTACTAAAGGAAATACTTTCTCACCATCTTTTGTATTACATGTTACGTAAGTACCGGAGAGGTCTTGTAGGAGTCTGTACTCCTTACCGTCAGGTAAAAAGTCAGCCCCTAATAATGTTTTTGCAAGACCTTCGTCTATTAGTTCATTATGCTGCTTATAAGCAGCATCACTTGTCATATACTGATCGAACAGAATATCCGCATTACTTTCTTCAATAATAGGGTTATCATCCTGCTCTAAATCTAATGACATTATAATGTTGTATTTTTCTTCAGCCGTCATAGTTACTCCAACTTATCATATACAAACTCTTGACAGAATTCAATAAAGGATTCAATGTCCATTTCCATATGCTGATTATTTGTATAGATATCATCGTACTCTTTATAAGTATTTAATCTATCAGTATCTAGTAACGGTGATAAGTCTTCTGAATACTGTATAACAAGTTTTTCTTTGGCTCTTGTAGTGGCGACATATACAAGTGACCTTTCGTTACGCAAACTCTTTGAAGCTTCGTACGCACAATCAAGTTGTACAGCATCTTCAAGTCTTCTATTATTAGGTAATATATTATTTTCAGCATCTAGTATGTAAACAATGTCTGCTTCCAAACCTTTTGCTGCATGCATTGTGTAACACCTAATGCCTACATCATGTTCAACACATTCCTTTATAAATGCTTCTTTTTCATTTTCAATCTGTAGAAACATAGGAAGTGTTTTCTGTCCTAATAGACCATGTACTAGGTTAAGGTAGTAGTTAGCATTATATTCAAGCATAAACTCTTTACGCTTCAACCAATGCTCAAAATACATTTTCCAGAACTTATTGAAAATGTCTGCTACAAAAGCACCTTTTTCCATATCTGAATGTGCTTCTATCAGAATATTAAATACTTCTGCAGCTTCTTCTGGATTTTTGTATTGATAACTTATATCAAATGCAGATAAGCCAGTCTTCTTCATAATTTTATATAGAGGATTTGCTTCTACATTTGTGTACTGGGAAAACTCACTGATAACCTTACATAGTATTTCAACATTTGCAGGTACATCAGGATCTTTTGCCAACATAGCTAGTTTTGTTAAGTCACTTATAACAGGTATTTCATATGCTTTTATATATGAATTTACTCTGAAAGGTAATTTAGATTTATAAAGGCGTTCCACAATAGGTATAGCTGATGCATTATTTCTGAACAAGAATAAAATATCTTTTTCAAATACATGATTATTATTAAAATACTTCTCACATATTTCACTAACAATAGAATCTAAGTCCAACTGGTTTGTGATTGTTACTTCACCACCTGCACCAACACCAGTAAACTCTGCTTCTTCTGCAGAAATCCCATTAGGCATTATAAGCTGAGTAGCATAGTCAGCAATCTCATTCTTACATCTAAATGATTGCGTTAAATACTTAGTGTCTGCATCAGGATATAGTTTATAGAACTGCTGTGTGATTTCAGCACATGCACCATTAAATGCGTATATCTGCTGTTTCATATCACCAATCATTATTACCTTCTTAGCAAGTAAAGATATAATCTTTAATTGAAGTAATGATAAATCCTGTGACTCATCAACAAGCATTAGTTTACATTTTTCAGAGAATGCTTCACCTACTTCAGGAAACTTTAATAGAAGTAATAGAGTGCAAAGTAAAATATCACTTACAGGTATCTTTTGTATAAGAATACCAAATGAGAACATAACACCACGTATATAATTAAAAACTTCATAATTTACATTACATCTTTTGAAAGCCATAGACTCTTCTACATTAACTTTATCAAATGTTAATGAAGAGTTAAGTTTCTGTACTGCACGTACAACCTTAGGTATTTTATCTACAGGAACTGCGTAGTTCTTTTTCTGTAAAGATTCTGAAATCAAATCAACCCAACGCTGCATAGAAATATCATTCGATATAGACAGGTTAGTAATACCTAATAAATGTGCATTATCTCTTAATAAAGAGGAACATAACTTATGTAATGTCGTGAAGTTTATAGTGGAACGTATTCTTAATTTACGACAAGCTTTAAGATGTCTTGCAGCCAATTCACCTGTTGCCATATTTGTGAAAGACATTGCATATATTTCATTACCAGGGTATCGGTAATACAACTCAGCCGCTAATAATCCACCAACCGCTGACATTGTCTTTCCCGTACCTGGAGATGCGAAACATATCATTGTATGGTTGAAGTTTTTAATGTAATCTTTCTGCTCTTGTGTATATGTTATACCTAAATTTCCGGCTACAATATTGACAAAAGCATCAATATCCATTTGTGTTGTTCCCATAGTTTAACCCTCTTCGTTTAACTCAAGTAGTAGAGTCATTAAGTCATTACTGCTGTTTATGTAAGCATTCTTTAAAGTTAGAGTTGCTGCAGATATTACACCTGAGAGTTCATTTTTATATGTCTTATGTATATTAGGTTTTCCAAATATATCTGGAATTAATGTTAATTCATTCCACGCTAAGACATAGTCCATATGTAATTTTTCACGTGTTTCTATCACACCATTAACAACATCATTAGTAACATTATCTACAAAAGCTGTGTTTAACTTAGCAGGTTTTATTATTGCTAAGAAATCAGTGTGATTTCTAAAATCAGACATCTTTAAATGTTTATGTAACCATATAAGAAAATTCTTACCAACTATGTTGGAAAGTATGAATCGTATTTTAGGTCGTACTATTAAAGTTATTGCAGCGACTGCAAACTGTATATCTGATTGTTCATTAGTTAATACATAATAAGCATCTGGATTTAGGTTACGAATATAATCTTCCAAAGGTGTTTTAACATCATATAGTGGAAGAATTGTTTCTTTATATTTAGCATCATTAACATGCAATTCATTATACTCAAGTACGTTATTACGTCCTTCATTTGCTGTGTCAATAAAACGTACAGAACGTCCTTGTAGAAATGCTATTGTACGTGATGCTGTGTCCGTAACATGCATATCTGCCAAATCAATAATAGGTAAAGTATGATTAGCAGCTGCTTCTTGTATATATCTTACTTGTTCGTCATTAGGCATATGACTTATAACGCCTGTGTCAATAGCAACTTGTGCTTTTGTTATTAGGTTATTTAAGTCTTTTTCTAATGTGACGTAAAGATAACTAGTCTCCAGTAACTTCGTTAGCTTGAATACTTCCATTATTTACCATCTCTTTCTTAACGTATGTTATACCATTCTGTAACGTAAATTCATAGTTAAGATAATCTACATTTGCGTAGACTTCAGGCTTTTGTTCTATTGAAATAATCTGCATATCCTTTACCATTAAAGGTAAGAATAAAGAAAGCTTTGCAGAATTTTCAACAGATAGTTTTGCAAATATTTCATCAAAGATGATTGTTTGCAAATTCAAAGGATTTGAATTCACTGTTAATGTACGTAAGAAAGCAGATAGTACTGATTTGTAACCAGTTCCTTCAGTCGACCTAACTAACATACCATCACTTGTTTGTACCCATGCTTCATCACCTTTTATTTCAAGATGTATGTTCGGCATAGCACTAGGAATGATCTCAGATGCCATACGTATAGCACCATTTATAGTCTGCATTGACTGTTTCTTACGTGCACCCAGATATGCTACAATATCCTTTATAATAGGAGAAATATAGTTCTTTAGAACATCTAGACCTTCAATCTGTTGATGACATTCTTCTATCTTCTCCTGATATTGCTGTTTGTTCTGCTCGTTTACCACAGTTACTTTTATTTTATAGTTGTGGTCTTCAATACATGCTCTTAACTTATTACACGTATCAGAATAACGATTTGTTTGTTTCTGTAGCATATAATACCTTTCTTGTACAGTATTTGTGCAGTTGTGTTATTATGCAGTAACTTAAATACTATTTGTAATAATTCTGGTGGTATTTTACAAATAAATTTCACATTATCACACATACCTATTTTGTTCTTTATAGAACATTCAGGAGTTGACGCTGTAATACTCATACCATTATCATATACAGCAACTTCCATTATAGGTGGTTTTATTTTTATTATAGTATTTAATGTTTCTGCGAAATTACCAGTATCTATTGTAACTGGCTCTGATATGCCATCTAATATTTCTGTAAAATTATTTTGTTCTACAAGTGGTTGTATAGGTATTACACCTATGTAAAATTTGTCTGTTATATACAAACTTTTATCTTTAGTGTAGTAATACCCAGGTTCTAACTGTAGTAATGTACGTAACATCGTTACAGTTATAGATGCATTTAAATTGAGTTCACATCTACCTTGAAACCATATTGATGGTGTTTTTAGCAATATTATATTGTTATACACTTGATATGGGTGTTCTGTTTTGTACAGATTAAAGATTGCTGTTGTCTGTAAAAATGAACGTAGCATATCAAATGCTGTTTCCTTATTAACTTTGTTTAACTCTTCTGAAATATCAATCTCAAAATCTAAATCCTCAAAATCATATGCAGCATCTAAAGTTACTGTTGCATTATCTGTACTTATTTGCACATATGTATCAAACAGTTCTATATCTAATTTAGAGTCTGATTTGAATAATGCACTTAAATCATAGTAACGTACAGTTAAAGAAAAATCTGAGGCATTGACTTTGCCAAGAGAGGCTTTATACCATATATTTGAACGGCATATAAAGTATAAGCCTCCGTTAGCAATTTTTATAGTCATGTTTACTGCTGTATCACCTTTAGGTATCATAGCAGTAAGATGTTTTAAGATTGTTGGAATGTTCTCAGAAGTTACGCATAGTTTTTGAGACATTCTTCCGCCTTTGCATTTATAGCATCGACACGTGCAATCACCTGTGTATATAAAATGTTAAATGCTTCCAGCTCTGCTTTGTATCCTTCAGGATTAGGAGGATCACAAAACATTGAAGGCACTATAGCTTCGGCACGTGTATCACTAGGTATAGTTATACCTTCGAGTACGTGTGGTGGTATCGGTTTAAGTGATTCAAAGAACTGCTCTATTTCCTGTTTCGTTTTCACGCGTGCTTCTATAAACTGTGCCTGACGTGCATTATATGCTGCTTGCAAGTCCATTTTGTTGCTCCTTCTGTATAAACTCAATTAAGTCATTTAATGAAACAGCTGTATTACTAACCATATGTACCAGTTTTAAAGATGTTTCGTCATAACCTTTAGAACGCATAAATTCTGAAACATTCAATAGGTTTTTCTGTGTAAATACTTCTGTATCTTTTATATCATCTGTAGACTGACTTACAATAGGTTTCTGTTTCACAATAAATGTCATACACTCTAAATGTGTAGACTGTTTTATCTGCTTAAAGGAGACGGTACTGTCATCTTCAATTTCTAATACCGGAAGTTTAACATATGCATGGCGCTGATTTTCAGCAGATGATGTTATACCTAAAGAACCCGGTATTATAAGAGGTACAGTACGTCCGTTATTTAACTCTACTTTTACCACGCCAATTTCTGTGTGTATGTGTCCGATAATAGCGAGATCAATATCTTCGTATATCTTATTCAGATATACTTGAGATACTGATCCAGATAGGTATCCTTCTTTCTCACGCACCCAACCAGGTACAACACAATCATCATGATATATACCAATCCTGTAGGTTACGCCGGGATTGCGAGGTGCTATATAATCTTTATTTATTTTTGAGAAGTGAAAGAAATCAATCTGCACATTACCTATCTGTAGTTGTGGTACAACATTGAAGATAGGCTTGTCTGGTGTCGCTATATCGAAACTTGGATGTATTAAATCATTAGGTTGTATTACATACATCTCAGGGTTATTGTCACGTTCCAAATAGGCGTGGTTGCCTATTGTTAGGTAGACGTTTCCATTAACACTTTCAGATAATTTTCTATCATCCTGTATATCACTCCATGCGTGTCCAACACTGTGATATCCTTTATGATACCAATCACCTAAAAGTATATTATGTGTAAATTCGTAACTTGTATTTAAATTTATCAAATCCTGTTGCACATGCTTAATAGCCATTACTTGACCCTTAATGTTTGCAGAATCAATGTAACGTTTATGCAGGTCAGGTATACAAAGGATACGTGCTAACATTACTCTATCCAACTCCTTCCGCAAGTGGGGCATACGCCTGTTCGCAGTGATTCAAGTTCTTTCATTAAGTCATAACAGTTAGGTAAGTTACAATGTATATCATAGAATGTAGGCCATTCAGGTATACGTATAACAGGTCTATGTACTGTATAGAACTCTACTTTCTGCATATCCGGAATATCCGGAATATTAGGCTTATGTATAGTAAAGAATATAACATTTGTCATATCCGGTATTGTGGGAAGGTTTGGCTTATATACATTATAGAATTCTACACGCTCCATATCAGGAATTGCAGGGAGCTGTGGAATATAAATCGTATCAAGAATAGATAAATATTCCTCCAACTCCGACACTTCTTTTTGAAGTTTCTCTTTATCATAAGTAATGAACTTAGTCATTGCCTGCTTATACACTAACTGTGAATTCAGAAATGAATTCTTATAATCGTTAATGTCTTTCAAGTGCTGTTGTAACTGTTCTACAGCATTTGACGCAGTTTCATCTGATACAGCCGTGTTTATGATTTCAGCATTAACTTTAGGTGATGTTGCTAAATATAGCATTGGCGACTCATCATCTACTATTTGTAAACTTAATTCACGATTCTTGTTGTAACTGAAACCAAAGTTGTATACAAGTTGTTGCCATGAGCCTTCTGATAAGTACCTACGTATAGGTTCTTCACCCTTCTTTTTGAATTCTACGTAAGTAGCACTTGCTTCACGTTGAATATGTGCTGTTAGCACATTATCCTCCCAATCAGTATAGATTATTTCACCAGCAACAGCATCTTTATTAACCATTGAATGGCGAATGATTGGTTTAGTAATTTGACCACTAACAAGATAAGACGTCATTTTTGTAATTACGGATTTACCATTGGAATTACTACCAGAAAATCTGATTAATCCAGTCTTAGGTAAGTCTATTACAACTTCCTTATGACTTTGTAAATTACGTGTAATAATTTGTTTTAACGTTCTCATCTTTTATATGGAATGGGGTACCACAATGGTACCCCGATTATTATTTATTAAACTCCGAGGTCTAATTCCTCTAAGGTCTCAAGTGACATTCCAGATGCAGAATTTGCTGAAGCCTGCAGTGTATTAATGTTCGGAACATTAACAGGTGCAGGTGCAGGTTCTGTTGCTGTATTTACAACTACTGCTTCAGCAGGAGCTTCTGCTGGTGCAGGTTCAGGTGTTGTATCAGCAATTATCTGCTGTACTGCCTGCTCTTTCTGTGCATCAGACTGAATAAGATTTTCAATCGTAGGAGCATCTGGTACTGGATTAGGTACTGCAGTTTCTGTATCTGCAACCTGTGCAGACTCTTCTGCTGCTTTTGCATCTGCTTTTGCAAGCTCATCCAGTATAGCCTGATTTGTTATTACATGATCAAGATTAAGGGAATGAAGAATGTCTGCATGCTTGCAAAGCGCTTCAATGTCCTGACCATTTACTTCAGGTGTAAGAGCGTCAAGGTTATCAAGCTGAAGAATTGCATAAGATGAAATTGCCTGCTTAAGCTCTGTTTCACTGACAGACCTTGTTGTTCTCTTTATAATCTCCTGAGGTGACTTCGGAAGATCCCTAAGTCTTGTCTGTATAATCTTCCAAGATTCAGGATCTGTAAATGCTGTCCTCTCTTCAGGTGCAAGACCATTTATCTTACAATCTTTTGAAGACAGACCTCTTTCAGGATTTGAGGGGAAGCTGTAGTGTACCTCGAGATAATCGTAGTCTTCACCTTCAACGTGTTCCGGTAAATATTTAGAATTTGACAGTATCTCAATAAGTGTCTGTGCTTTCGGTCCCTTAAGGGGCTGAGAAACCATATTCACATTTGAGGGATCTGCTTTACCGTTTGTGTACTTATAAACAACACAAAATGCAGTAGTTATAAAGTCACGATAAGCAAGTACAGGACGTATTGCTTTCATGTTTTTACTTGTATCGAATTTATCTTCGATTTCCTTTATAGCCTGCTGCTTCATTGTATCGTCAAGACCACGCCTGTTCTGGATTGCTAATATCTCACGAGCCTTTGCAGCATGTGTAAAGATAGGCGCAATCTGAGAGAACTTGTAGGCAAGGTCAGGCTCACTCGCGTTTGAACCATCTGGATTAACTTCGCAGATAGACGGAATGAAACGTGTGAAATTCTTGAACTTCAGAGCTTTAGTATCACGGACTTCATGTCCCCAAACTGCTCCAACAATAATTTCCCATGACTCTGTGTCATCTGACCATACTAACGGATACACTACTCTAAGAGTATCACCGGGTGTCCATGTCTTATTGAAAGGCATTATACCCTTTGATGCTTTACTTGTAGCCATTGCACCAGATAAGGTGCCCATTGCATTAAACTTCATATACTTTGTTACTCCTTAGTTAAATTTTTGTGTTACTTTTTCGGGTGGTTGTTTGTTTTGTTTTGTTTGTTTTGAAAAAATTGTTTTTGTTATTCAGTTGTAATTGTGTTGTGTTTCTTAAAGACTTAAGCATCCAGGTATATCAGCTATTACTCCATTTTCACAGCAGTAATCCTGATATTCTTCGAGTAAGTCATCAAGCTCTTCTTCGATGCCAGCTTTACTTATAGCATCTCTGTACTCTCCTTCCTCTTCAAGATCTTTGAGTTCAATACCATACTCTTCGTTTACGTACTCTTCAAATGTCATGTTTTACCTCCTATTTGTACGCAAAAATCCCCCGTGTGCTACCTAGCACACGAGGGTTAGTTACTCTGAGTCTAGGTTACAACTTGGTTGCATACTTTGACATTTTTATTTCTTACTCCACTAATATATAGAGTAGTAGTAAAAATTTTGTAGTATATTTATGAATTTTTTGATTTTTATGAAATTTTGTGAATTTTAAAATCCTTTAATAACTCACTTGCTTTTTTATAAGAAACTAGGGTATATAGTGCTTTTTGTTTCACGGTTAGGTTGTCACATCCTTTAGCACAATTTGCGAATGCATAGATTACTTTATTAGTAACTGGAATATTGATTTTTGACAATGTTGACAGTATACTTGCATAGCATTCATCATCAGTATAGTTGATAATGTTTTGTATATAGTTTATATTATTTTGAGTACCCAAACAACAGAATTTATAAAATGCAAGATCTATAACATTTTTAATCTTACGTTCTGTTTCAATATGTTCTAGGGAATTTATAGGTAGGTCAACATAATTTAGTATTTCTGTTACATATGTCTGTTTCATTTGTATTAAATCTGCATCTTTTGTATACTTAAAATTTTTTAAAGTTATAAATGGATTATAGTCATTATACAAATATCTCAAACATTGTTGTGGAGTTTTTGCTTTGTACATCTCAAATGTATACCGTTTATCTTCATTAAGCATTAATGAATTTATAAGTATTATACAATCATCACTAGGTATATTGTTGAAGATGTTATTATGATTGACACGGGAGTATTCATAGTTCACTAAACTAACAAAATCTCTTTTCCACTCAATATTAAGTATTTTATTATAAGCTTCTTGTATGTGTGTTGGATTTAGTTTACATTTAGTTATAAACTGTTGTGTTGTGTCGTCATTACCACAAAACGTTTTAATAACTTGATACATTTTAGGTAGATTATCAGTTACATTCAAATTTGTGATATTTTCAGAATATTTTGATATGTCAACTTTATAAAGATGTTTTGTGTAACAATAGGCTTGTGTTAGTTTGTCATCTCCATTGTAAATTAATAGTGGTGTGTATTCATTGGACAGATCAGTTATTATATCATTTATTGGAATATCTAATACAGACGATGACTGTTCAAAATGATGCCACATTTCAAAAGCTGTAGGTAAATTCAGTTCTTCCAAAATTAAATCATGATATAATGCTAATATGTAATTTTTAGTAACTATATTATCATTTTCATTTGGTATACGTCCAACTTTTATGTAGGCTTTATTCATCTTATATTTTGATACTAGACTCAGAATTTCTATAAGAGAATCATTTGTATATGGTAACAGTTTTTGGTGGCACCATAATCTGAGACGTCTCTCAACTTCAGTCATCATTCTTTACATCGACATAGTGATAATCGTTGACTATAATATCTGTAATACGTCGCTCCATATCATCTAATACTTTATTAGCAATATCACTATTTACCGGACTTCTATAACCTTTCACATGATGTAATAACTGTGTTGGGTTATCTGTAGGATTTATTGCTATTAACCTCTCGACCAATGTATAAATACCAACTAAATCCGTTTTACGTTCTTGTGACATATCCTCGAGTATTGCTAATCGCATGTTTATGACATACCATTTTAATATTACATAATATCTATCTTTATCTATTAAAGTTGTTTCTTCAGGTATATGTGATTTTTGTTCTTTAGTTAAAGATAGTTTCAGTTCTTGTATCTCATCATCTTTAGATTGTATAGTTAGATTATTTTGTGCATTTTCCAATGATAGTGCATCATACTTTTCTTTCAGTTTATTATATTCTTTTTCAAGTTCTTCATACTTTTTCTTGTATGTATTATCTTTAACTATCTTAACTACTTCTTTTATTTCAGATTCAGTAGATTTCTTTGTAGGTATGTCTACTTTTATTTTTTCAGTTTCAGCTTGTATAGTTATGTGTGGTGTATCTTCAGTTTTTACTTCAGTTACAGATGAGTCTGGTATACCTGTATGTAAATTAAGGAACTTAATTACTTCCGGTGTACGTAACCAATCTAACACTTCATTATCAACGTGTGCACCTAAAGATACATGATAATTAACTGCACCAGCCATAGAACCAAATACTTTACGTTCTGAACTAGGTAGTGTAGTATTTAAATGTAATACTGAAAGAGGTGGTACGTTACCTTCTCCTACATCAGTAATGTATACGTCTTTTACATCTAACTTATTATTAACAATACATTCTACTTCAGTGTGAGGTAGATATTGTAACATATTAGGTGACTGTTTTACTAAATCCTTTGCCAATTCAAGTCTGTTCTTATCATAATCATAGAATTTTAATTTTAACATACTTGCTACTATATGACTACCTTGAATAACATTAGGATCGGTGTACACATATACTGGTTGCTCTAATATACCACATGTCTGAATAGTATTCTTTTTACATATCACGTATACATCGTCGGCAGCGTTTTTGTTTTTGTCAAAACCGAACCAAGCAGTATGTATAGTTCTATTCGCTATATATCTATTCCATTCAGATAGTATATTTTCTTTTATCTCCTGTGTAGCACTGTGACTGTACATAGTTGCAAATTCATCTAAAACATACATCCAAGCATTACCTACTCCAAGAGTGCTCATATAAGTAATTAAATCATTTATACTCATACTTGCATCTTGTAGTAGTTGCTGGACTAATGCTTCCCATTGCTGCGTATCTCCACATTTTACATCATAAGTCTGTGTACCATCTTTTATTATTGGGAAAACCTTTTTCTTTACTGCTTTAAAACTTTTAGCAGATTTTGAAATCAAGACGGCTAGTGGTACAAGAAAGTGTTCATAATAATTACACACAATACTTGGGTCTGGATGTGTCTCATTATATGTAACTGTAGTGTTGAATCCTTGTCCCCTAAAATAAAATGTGTTGTACCAATTATTTAATGACGGATTACTCATCCATACCTCCAATTGGATTGCCTGGTCTGAATTCTATATTAGTGAGCATTCCAGGTATTTGTCTAAAAATCAAAATAGCTGAGCTGTCGTATGGTACTGACGCTAATTGTCTATACTGCATGTCAGTAATTATGACACGTCCCTGCAGTTTATCAGGATAGATACATACTGCAGGTATTGGAGTACCATTTACCAATACACCACGCAAGACATTACTTATTAAATGGTTCCAACTAGCAACTAATTGAAAATTTGCTGATTGTATTATGAATAAATTATATAAGGTGTTGTGTATAAATATATTTGCGGTAGCACCATGTTCATTCAATAATATAATATCATCATAGATTTCACTTATAGCTATTATGACATCTCTATAATTATATCCTTTTGATGCATGATATTCTGTACCATAAGTAGCTTGTCCTGTTGGTGTTCTAACTTCAAACATATTTGGAAGTGTTTCAATAATCTCTATATGTTTTGATTTTTGTGGAAATAGTAAAGGTTTGCTTTTGTAATTGTGTTCTACTAGTACACGTTGAAAGTATTGCAACTTTGATACTAAATCTCCAGGATCTATATCGTTAGTTAATATACTTTTATTACGTATAGCTGTAGTACGTCCAGAAAAATGTTCTAGTGCTGCAAAATCATTAGGGCCTTGAATACTGAAGGAATAACTTGTATTGGCTTTTGTTAATTCATCCATTATCTCTTTTCCTTTACAATTTTATTATGTGCTATATACCAGTCATGGTTACATGTATGAAACAAAGTGTATGGTTCCCAAGGACCGGTATATTGTTGTGAACATAATCCTTGTTGAAAAATATAATCCGGTATTTCCAACTTTTTGTTTGTCATTAATTCATTGTAGGCACATACCCGCATAGAATTATAAGAGAATAATTTCATAGCATCATAAGTATTTAATGCGAATATGAATTTTTTATCCTTATAAAATAGTAAATCATTCACAAACCAAAATACTTTGTAATCCCCTATGCTGTCAGTATCATCTGAAATTTCATATAAGGGTAGTTCGATACTATCATCTAATATTAATGTGAAATCTTTTTCTTTGAAGTCTTTATATTTTGCCTTTTCAAAATAATCTATCACATTATACATACCCATTGCTTCCATAATTCTATAAGAATCATTAAATTCAGCATTCGGGTTATTACGTACAAATTCAAGCCACAACGGATGGTTGGGCAATCCCGTTTTTGCTAACTGTATCATTTCTTTTAAGTGCCTTCTTGATGGAATATCCTATTTCTTCACCATTAAGTTCATAAAATACATAGTCAAAGCAATCTAAGATATAAACGTCTTCAACATCTTCATCATTATACTTAGCATGCATAATTACACCTGCATCCCAATCTATATCATTTAAATTAAATGTAAGTCTGCAATGTGGGTAAGACATTGTGATTGTATTACCATCTTTAACTGTCTTACACTGATGTGTAAGTATTGCATTTATAGGATTTAGATGTGCATCATATCTTGCTAATGTGCTGTCAACTAGTACTTTTAATATCGAATCTTTCATTATGACCTCCGAGTTGTTGTGCAATTACTACCATAACTTGTGTTTAATGCTCTTATAATTATTTCTATAAAATTATAACTTTTATGATTATGAACCCAATTTATGACAGCTGGCGGAGCCATTATATTATGTTCATTAGGTTGTGCTTCTTTATAATCGGCACAATCTAGTTGCTTAACTATGAAATCTACAGGACTAGCAGTTAACCATTCCTTATAAGTTATATTATGTTCCTTTAAAAGAACATCAAGTGCAATATATGAAGCATCTACATTTTCATATTTTATATAATGTAGGTATGCTAATTTATTGATTTCATTACGTACCTTTAATTCATCTAGTATTGCTGAAATCCATATAACTCTGTTTTTAAAACCAGGAGCATATCCCCAACATTCTTTGTTTTTCTCATGTGTTACCTTAAGTAACTTATAGCAAGCTTTCTGCCAATCGTCCCAATCATTTGGAAGTCTATTAATGTCTTTTATAAACTCAGTTACATTATTACCAGTTTTATCCAAATACTTTTCTACATCATTAGGTGTTATTGACACTATACCATGAACATATACTTTCTCATTAAAATCAGGTATGTAGGGTATATAGTTCTTGCCATCTGTTTTAAATGTAATGTCTTTCACACTTGCTACTTTATAGTCTGTTTGTTGAGCTTTACCTGTAAGATATGCAATTACTTTATTTCCTTCACCATATATAGCTCCACTACTTGCATATGCTAAGCAATTAAAACCCATACATCTAAGTATGCAGAAATTTTCCATGCCAATATTAGTTGGAACTAATGTATCAAAATCTGATAATATATTATACAGTGTACGCGCATTCTGTATGTCAATTTTATGTGAATTTAGTAAATTTGTATCAGCAGACAGTAAATCTCTGTTCATACCTAACTCACGAACTAAATAGTGATCATTAGCAACCACACCAAAATTAGGACTTGGATTTTTGTCTATGTAATTCATGTGGTAACATTGCGCTGAAGGTTTTATTCTAATCAGTCTGTGCTGTCCAATACTAAATAAACCATTTTCACCTGTTTTCATATCATAATGCTTGTACCAGTATTCATAAAAAGGTTCAAATGCTAAATAAGGAATTTCTCCTTTAGAATTTTTAGTTATAAATTTTCTTGTTGTGAGGTTAAAGTTACAATCATATAATTTAATCTTATTACTTGTTATTAGAGTGTTTAAACTAAATACAGCAGCTGTGTGTAATACATTCCAACTACTGACAAGAAAATGTTTATCTGCAACTGTGACATAAATTTTTAATCCGTGATTATCATCACTTATAACATACCTATACTGTGTTTTTGTACTATCAAAGTTAGATGACAATTTGAATAACTCGTCACATGCTTTAGTTTCTTTTTCATATTCTAATCCTAGTGATTCCATAAATTTCTTATTTCTATTGAAGCCTAAAGAATCACGTATATACTTATATAATTGTATCTTCATTTGTTGTTCCACATAATCACTTCCTTTCAGAGGTCCTAGTTGCCTAGGACCTGTATTTTCTTTTATTCTGTGAAATCTATTATTTCACCTTGATCATTATATAGAGGTTCTGTATCTGTCTGTGAACCGTCTGTATAATTATCATCGACTATACTATTACTGGTATCGTCTGTGCTATTAATACCTTCCATTGATAAATCACCAGTATTATCTGTTTGCGATGAATCAACACCCATGTCATTATTATACATATCTTCGGCAGTCTGCTGATCCATAGATTGTATAGTTGCATCAGGCTGATCAGTTATAGTCATATCCTGAGGTACAGTATAATCATTAAAGTCTTGTGACTGACTGCTTGTCATTGAACTTAATTGATCATTTAATTCTTTCTCATTTTGTTTTGAACGCATTAGCATTAAGAATAAAAATGCATTAGCGAAGATAGATATAATAAGTAAAATTGCTAAGATTGCTGGTACTATAGGTAATCTTGGTCCCGGTGCTTTCCTTGATACAGACTGACGACTTGAGAACATATCATCATCGTCATCATCGTCATCATCGTCATCATCGTCACCGTCATCATAGTTCATAGGCATTGGTTGTGGCTGTGGTGCTTTAACTTTCTTTGGTGGTGGTGCCGGAATGTTATTTTGAGCTGCTTGCATCGGCTGTACAGGAGGCGTCTTAGCTTTCTTCTTATATCTTATATTACAATTAGGACATGTAAAATGAACACCATCAACGTCCGGAATTAATGGCGTTGCACATCTTGAACAATTCATTTCTTAATCTCCTTTTGATTATTTTGACTGACAATTCCAGCATCTTTAACTTTGAATTTTATAGATGTTGAATATTTGCCATACCATACTTTTAATGTTGAACTTCCTTTCTTGTTGAAAGTTATCTCCCAAGTATCAGGGTTGAAGTTCATTACTTTTGTTTTTGATACCTTTATTTTTGAAGGTTCAATATTATAAGTTGTAAGTATCTGATCCAGTTTAAGTTTATCAGTAGTACGTACTGTCATCTTCTTACTTTTAAACTTAGGCTTTACAACTTTTAAACTATAAGCAACTATTTCATTATCATTTACACCCTTACATGTTATATGTGCAACTCCTTCTTTGTTGTTTACTTTGATTGTATCATCTTTACGTACTTTTGCTACTTTCTTATTATCTGATTTAACAGAAGTAGGTATAAACCAAGGTTCTACAGTGTAAACATTTTTTGGAAATACGAAAGAGTTCACATCAGTTATTGAATTAGAAAACGGTACATATTTAGGTGTTGGGTCTGCAATGATATTGAATGTCTTTACAACTGTACCAGCCCATTTGCGTATGCCAGTAAGTGTGACACTTGCAGTACCAATACGTACATTATTTGAATATGCTAATACATAATCAGTGCCTAATGTCAATTTTGTACCATTAACTACTACTTGAGGTAAAGGTGTGACAGGTTCACCTGTATAATACATTGTAGGTGTTACATATACATTTTCTGCTAGTATACGAGGTTTAGTTATTTTGAATGTAGCCTCTTTAGCACCTTCAATATCTCCATCTCCTATTACAGATACAGTTGCCGTACCAGCTTCAGTATTATTGCTATATACCGTATGATAATGTTGACCTTCGATTAATGTTACACCATCTAAAGTCACTGTAACTGGAGGTTCAAGAGGACTTCCAGTATACTGTACATCATCTACAGAAATTTTAGCATTTTTAAGATTGGCTGTTACTACATCAATGTCTAACGGATAAGTACCACTTAGATTATGCTTACCTTTCACGTATACAGTCATTGTGCCTATACGGTCATTGTCCATATAGTCTAGGTCATAATCTTGCGTACTTAGAAGAGTTACAGCATCTGGTGCATAAACTCTTATTGTTTCATTAGGTATTAATTTTACAGGCTCATTCAAATAATTGAGTTCTGATGGTGCACTAATAACTGTACTATATACACTTAAAGGTGAGATTATAAATGTTGTTATATCACCAGAAATACCAGTGTAAGAGCCAAGTCCAATCATACGTACTTTAGCAGTACCTACATTAGTATTATCTGAGTAAGATAAACGATAATCTTCACCATAAGTTAATAACGTAGTACCATCTTTTATATGTATCTCATCTTTATTTAAGGTAATAGGTCTTCCAGTGAATGTCTTTGAGTCTACATTAGATACTGATAGGTCTTTCATAGCAATGCCATTTGCAGTACCAACTACAGTTATATCTATTGCGGATGTATAATTATGTACACCTTTAACATGTATAGTGTTTCCACCATATTTTATTAACTCATTAGGATTTTCACAAGTGAAGTCCTGACCATACACTAACACTTTCTTATTGTATACAAATTTGATATTCTTTAAGAAAGATGAATAAGTATAATTAACTTTAGTAGTGTAAGAACTATCATAAGATACTTCATCTATAGGACGTGGTTTTATTGTGAAATTGATACGTTGTGTTCCAGTTATACCAGGTTTTATAGAACGCACTACAACTTCAGCAAAACGCCCAACATTTATATTGTTATTATAGGTAAATTTAAAGTCACTGAGATTTTGCTTATTTCCTTTCATATCAGTTATTGAGATAGTAGGATATAGTTCTTCACCAGTGTAAACACACTTTGAATAATCTAATGAAACATTATAGTCATCGATTGTACCAGTTTCATCAGATGCAGTTAAATTCTCAGTTAATACTTTTATACGTGGTGTGCAGTTATTTGCATTAGAATATTGTGTCTCTTCAAAGTAATAAGAATCTTCTTCTGAAGATGGACGGAACTTAATCCAAGACATAGCTTCTGAAGCACTGTCTACGAATATATTAAATTTAGAACCATCATTACGTGTAATGCATACTGCAAATTTATCACCGTGTTCAACTAATATATTCTGATCAAAATATATTGTTTTGTAACCCGGTTTATCTACATTAAATTCTGTAGTACCTAAAAGTATGCCATCTGTAACAGGTTGCTTAGTTGTAAGTATCTGATATACACTTGCTTTATAATTACCACGTGAACTAATACCCACGATAGCACCAGTTACTTTTTCATAATTAGTAGAACCTTTCGCAGTAAATAAGTTACCAGCACGTGATGTAGGTACAGTTGCATAAATCATTCCACCATCTTGCTGATAGACATTATCTGCTGTCCAAGTATTACTCATTACATAAGTTAAGGCTCTGTTACCTGTTGAATCTTTCATACATGGGTCATCATATGAAAGCCAACCATAACCACCTTTATTATCTGTTTCACCGAAACCATCAACACCCCATGAATTTACAAATCTCCATGCACCGTCAATGGTAGGCTGTCCATTTTCAGTAAAACGTGAACGTAATACTTTATCAGACCATCCAATTAAAGTAATTGCGTGATCATAGTCAGTGCCACCAGTTTCATGATACCAATAAGCATTATCTTGAATATTTTCTACAGCAATTGTAACTGCACCATTCTCCATAATTGCTTTCTTTATTTCATCAGTATCTGTTATATTAATGAATCGTGCTTCTACTGGGTGTACAGTAGCAGACATTACATTATCCTGTGTATTAGGTGTGATCTGTTTCATAGATGCCCACACAGAATAAATATCATTCGAGCCATTATCTTTTGTATTGTTTACGACATAGTCGTTTTTTGTCAAGTTAAATTGGTCAACATTATGATTCCAAAACGCACGAGCAAACTGTAATGCAGAAAAGACTTTAGTTACAGTTGTATTCATATATGTTGATAATTCCATAGACTTTGTAGCAGAGTATGCCCAACAAAGTCCTTCTGAACCTTGGTCTTTAACAGGTGTCACATCCGCAGGTAAATAGGACTCTGGAATACTTGATGCTCTTAATCTAGGAACTTCGTTTGTGTCAGTCTGATCCAAATCTTCATAAGGAACGACTATACGCATTGAACCTTTCTCAGATTCCATAGCTACTTTAACTTCACTAGCATATGCACTAAAAGGTGCACAAATAAGAGTTGCTAACATTAGTGAAGTAGTTAGAGTTAGTATTTTCTTTTTATTCATATTAACTCCCTAAAATATACAGTATAGGGAGACGAACTCCCTATACTGTATTGTTTTTACTTATTTATCATCTTTGTTATTTACAAATATAGGTTGTATAGGTTTAACCTGTATATCATCCGAGTTGAACTCTTGTAACTGTGATATACGTTGTGGTGTTGTACGTACAAGTGTCGGAGACTCATCATCATAAATATATGATACGACAACGTCTTCCATTGACTCAGGACATATCTCAAGAGGGACATTAAAGTTAGTAAATAAATCAATGTCTTTCCAAGATTGTCCATTATTAGTCTTATCAGTTTGTAACCAGTAAGAACCTAATACTTTCTTTACCCAAGAACCGATAGAAATATTTCCAGAAGTTCTTGTGTTATACATTGTACGCACAAATTCATCAATAGTAGGTGTGTAAACAGTAGCAATGTATTCTGTATCTTCATTTACATATTTAGGTATGTAGTGTGAGAAATATTGTTCATAATGATTCTTATCATCATCAAGTGTGCCAGAAGGTAGTTTATTCTTATGTTCTTTAGTTGTCCATGGATCTGGATTAACCTTTATGTTCTTACCTTCAAATGTCCAGTTTTCTTGATTAACACGTATATCTTCGTCACCTTTTACAACATATTCAGTGAATAGTTTTATACGGTCTGATTTATATTTCTCTAAATATTTATTCACTTCTTCATACTTCTTATCCATCATTTCAGCAGACTCATTAGTATCTTTCTTATTTAAGATTGAGTGAATTAGATCACTATTATATACGTAACCAATCTTATCTTCAGGATACTTAATTGTATCTGCTTGTAGTTTTTCAGTGCCTTGTAGATATTTTGAAGGTACTGTCTTGAAAGTAGCATATACTGTTACAACGTTGGAAGTAGTACGTTCTGTACGATATGCACGTTCCGTAGGGTTGTAATCAATAATTTCTGCTCTCGGAATCTTATAGTATGAAAAATGTCTATCTTGGAATGTAGTATCAAACTTACCATTAGGTTCTGTATTTATACGTGCAGTACCATCTGTTGTACTCTTACTTGAACGTTTTATATCATCTATAAGTATTACATTCAAATCATATTCAGAACGAGCACCAAGAGGACTTGATACAGTTATAGTAAGTTTTTGTGTACGTAGTGGACGTATATAGAATATACCAGTATGATTAGATTGAAGTATGTTATTACGTGAACCAGCAACACCTATTGTATATGTAAATAAGTGTGTTTTATCACTAGGATTATCTGTCGGGTCACCATCATTAAGACGGCTATACGACTCTAGTTTTATAGCACCACCATCCTCGTCATCCTTATTTCTATCATAATAAGTTGAGTCGACAATTAAGTCGTGCATATGTGTTTCATGGTTTGTATGATAATCATAGTTAGGTTCAAGTCTTAAAACATTCTTTACATACTTCTGTCCATCAACAGTTTCAGTATATAAATATTTATCCTTGTCAATATATTGATCTTCTAGACTAGGATTAGGTAAGTCATATACTTTATCTGGTAATGTCCAAGGATTACGTTCATCATATTCAACCTTGCCAGTAGTGCTATTTTTCACATAATCGGTATCCACATTAGGTGCCCAAGGATCAGGAGGCATTGTATCTGTCAGTAAACCACCTACTCTTGTAGAACCTTGTGCAGGCTGTACTTTTACAACATCTTCTGTTTTACCTTCAGGTGTTGTAACTTTAGGTACAGGGTTCATCTTACGTGGATCAATGTAGTAACCATAGCGATCATCATCAGTAGTGAAATCTGAAGATATTACTTTCCAGTTTCTAGGTAGTGATTTAGCATTCTTGTAACCATTTGCTTTAGCGTACCTACTATTAGGTATTGCTTTAGACATATGCATATCATATGCTACATCATTATCATCATACCACTGATGTGTTTCATTTTTGTCATTAGTCTGTTTAACAATGTATCTATATGAAGTATTCACACCACCAAGATACATCTTATTCATAGTAGGCATAATTATATTTGCAATAAGAGGATATACTCCAGGGTAAGGAGCGTCAGTAGGTTGTAAGTATGATGGCTTATAGAGTTCAAGGTCATCATTGAATGAGTAATAAATCTTACCTACATCAATATTATCCTGTGTGAAATATTCTTCTATACTTGTTGGCTTTTCAGGTAATTGATTATAATAACCAGTTTTATACAAATGTATTTTTACATTTAACCAACTAGCATCGATATTCCAGTCATTCTCATGAGACAGTGCTGCTTGATACATAGGATTTTGTCCATTATCATAAAGTTCAGGGAATGCTAGATATACAACACGGATATCATTATTAGGATTTGTGTAGTGCTTTGTGTCTGCAAGTTCCTTTACATCCTTATCATAGAATGATGCTCTTGTAGTCCCTATAAATGCACGTTGTGGTGCATATATTGAAAGTGCCCAATCAAATGCTATATTTTCAGGATCTGTAGGAGCATTTGGAACTTCGTGACAAGAAGTTGAGTATAAGGAACAACCATCTTCAGGATAATCCATACGCACGAAAGTACCTGGATATGGTACTGTCATTCTGTGTATATAACTACCCTTTTGACCATAATCTTTGTATAACTGACTATCCTCTGTTACTTCTTCGATGTGTTCCGTTTCAGTAACAAAATATTGTACACCTTTATTAAAACGATTTGAAACTCTATCATCGTATGTGTACTGATCCCATCCAGCTATCTTAAAGTTTTCAGGTCTATCATCTACCCAGAACATCTGCATGCCTGGGAACCATGTTAGCGTTCCTTTATTCTTTACGTATTCAACATGAAGTTTACCATTACCAGTTGTACCTTTCTCCTCTATTGTAGGATAACCACACAATAGATTTGAAGTTACACGGTCACGTATTTCACAACGAGCGTCAGCTATATAGTATAATCCAGGTGACACTACATATTTGTTTTCATCCTCTAGTGCTTCTGGATTCTGAATAACAACTAACCATCTTGTACCTTTCTTACCCTTACCATCATCAAAATTAACTTTCTGTGCAAGAGTAGTATAGGTATTTCCTGGATAACTTACATAAACACCGACTTTAGGGTTCCAAGGATATTCTACCCAGACATACTTATTCTTCTTCATTAGGAAGACTGTACTTGTCTTTTCATCAGGTAATTTTTCTTCTTCACTTGTAACCTTTACAGTAGGATATTCGTCTCCAGCACGTTGTGTGAAACTTAATGAACCATAATGCATAGGTAAAGTAGTTGCATTTAATCGTATCTGTCTACCAGTAGTCACAATATAGTATGTGCCCGGTGTCTCAATCTTAAAGTAATTAAATTGAGTACGTGGATTACCAGTATCTATGGTTTCCATATTATAAGTATGATTAGTGCCGTCAGAATATGTAACATTTATCTGAGGAATAAACGTACCTTGATCGACAGGCATTATATTAGATATAATCGAATAAGCATAGTATTCCTTGCCATCAGTAGGGAAGTCCATGTAAACATTATCTAAAAGACGTGCACCTTTGTCGTTAACGTGCTTTGTAGGATGTGCAGGATCAAATTCACTAAAGTACGTATTCATGATTAAGTCTGGAGATATAACTTCAAACTTCTTATATGTACTCTTATTTGCAGCTCCCCACTCACAGTCATACATTTGATATATACTAGCACAAGGTATATCAAATGCTACAATAAACGTGTACTTATTTTTATTTAGTTCTTGATTACCACGTATATCAATTATTAGAGGGTCACCCCATTCTTCTATATTACTGTAGTTACCTTGAGATAAGTCATCAATCCAGAACTTACATTCAGGCTCTACAGGAGTAGTTTTAAGATAGAATACAGTAAGGTCATTTATGTATTGAATCTGAGGTATTTGACCAACACACTTATGTGTGAGCTTACCTTTTATATCAAATGCACTTATATCACCGTCATACTGAGTGTAGTACAAATCACTATCAATAGCACCACCAACATGTATTGCTACATTTTCTACCATGTATGTGCAACCAGGATATAGGTTATTTAAGTATACACAGTAGTTAGGTAGATAATCCACTGTACCATTAGTTTTATTTATACGTACTACATTTTGAGGTTTCTTTTCATCTGGTAAGTTATTATACCGTTTTACGTAAGCCTGACTATCTATACGGAATTGTATGTCATCTGTACGCACATAATCAGGGCAATCAGTCATGAATGCTACAACAAGTCCAGTTTTGTACTGAACATTTACATCAAATACTCCTGGAACTTTATTTGCTTGTAGTGTCCACTGTTGTGACAATGCATCATCGTCTATACCTACTTCTGGATTAATTTCAGTATCAGAGACTTCAAATACGTTTACAAGCTGTTTAATTTCAGGGTCAGCATTTATTGCTTGTAAATCAGGATTATTACTATACTTACCTAAATTTAAGAATGTGTCATATTGATATTTTGCTAACTCTTCTTTATAGTCAACTGAACTATAACCTTCACCTACGTAGGGATTACGTATTGTGAATGCAAAAGGTAAATTATCATAAATGAAAGGAGTAGTTACATAGTCTCCATCGAGACCATTACCTTGAACGTTTCTTTCTTCAGTAAAACGCCCAAATGTCGAAACTGTATAATCAAGAATATAATAATGATGTTCTACACCATCTTTTTCCATAAATCCAAGATATTCAATTTCAGGGTGAATAGGTTCAAATAACTTAGGTATGGAACGAGATGCTCCATCTAACAATAAAGTTGCGCGTGTATAAATTGTATCGTCATCATTTATGCGTTCCATCGCATTGACATTAGCAGGCTCAATAGCATTTTCATCTGTATTGTAATCAATAATTACACCGTCTTCACCAGTAGGTACTATTGATACTTCATGATACATATCCATGTATTGAGGTAAATCAATATACCTAGTTAAAGATACGTTAGTGCCGTATCTATTCATATCAAAGTGATTAGTGTATTTACCAGAGCCATCTAATTCCTCATGTATTCTCTTATCAACAAAATTTGAATTATAGGGTATTAAATCAGGATTAGTTTTTGTATTATCTATACGTCTATACTGTCCTGTGTCATCTTCAACACTCTGACGCAATACAGGGTCATAATACGTTACATCAACTGAATGTATATCTGGATATATGAAATGCTGTGTATATGCAAAATCAGACCAGCCACATTCATATGCTTCATACCAATAATATGGTTCTGCACCATCCGGTAAATTAGGATTTACGTCAGTATATTCATCTATATTTTCCTGTATTCTCCATTGTACTTTACTGTACTTTTTATCAAATGTAGGACGATCTGGCGTTATGTATGTATTACCTAACTCCGAAGTTTCGGCACCCTCTTGTGCTATAAATTCTGTGAAGTCCCAAGTGTATTTATCTTTATAGTACTCTGTACAAGCGCCTACATAAGTGCTCATTAATAGTTCAGGTAATTCTTGTCCAGTAATATCAGTGATGTTTTCATTGTTGTCAACATCATCACGTGTTTCAGCTGTTGCTAATTTTAAACCAGTTAAATCACGTTCAAAATTTAAATCTGTATCAAATGTGTGTAAAGACATTGTACGGTCTGCTACAAATGTTTCTACATATACATTGTAGGGTTCATGTCTTCCTATACACATGAAATATTTATATGCAAAGAAATTATCTGTAATCTTTATTTTACCAACTTCTATATCAGTATCAGATATACGTGTATTTGTATTAATGTAAGGATTTGTGTTATACAAAGGTGTGTAAACGTAAAGTCCTACTTTAAGCGTTCCAGTATCAGCACTATACATTTGATCACTTTGTAAATCTGTCATTGCTTCATATGTATATTGCATACGATACATATTAAACAATTCTTGTATATTTTCAGAATTATAATAATTAGTTTCAGATAAGTCAGATGCTAACTGTATATTTGCAGCATTTTGTGCATAGGCTTCGAAAATATTCTCGATATCATAATAGTCCTTCGGATCATTTTTATCAAGTTTCTCTTTAGCACCGCTTATTGTTGAAGCTAAAAGTCCGGACTCAATTTCAGCAGCCTGCTCTGCAGTAGCCTGTAACTTATTTGTAATTTCATTTGTATAATCAATATTCCAAATATTATTTAAACGCTCTTCCGGTGTATTACCTCTATCATATGCAGATGACACAGCTGTTAATACTAAATCTGCTATTTCATCATTTATAGGTTCGGTACTGTCATTATATTGCTCTTTATAGATATTTGAATAGTCTGACTTATTGGTATTTAAATAGTTATTTAATGCTGTGGAAGTAGTTTCTGCTATAGCAGCATTAGGGTCTGAAGTTACTTTCCAAGTAAACAATATACCATTACTGTTCACTCTTTTAACTTCATTTTGCATATCTGTAACACTAGGTAGTGCTACTGTATTTCCAGGAGTTTTGGGATTAGTTAAATGCTTACTTAACTCTTCTTCTTTTGTGCTATTAAGAGTGAATGATACATCTTCACCTGAACCTTCTTTAACCATATAATTATTCTTAACTATAGCTTCACGAATTTGTGTAGCTGTAGGGTTTGAAGATAGACCAAGTTTCTCAAAAGCACTAGGGAACTTTATTATATTACCACTGTCATTCTTGTCCTTGTATACAGGATTACCTAAATAAGGAAATGATGTATCTACTACAGGGTCTTCTTCACCATTAGATACAAGTTCTTGACCTATTATAACATCATCTTCAGCACTATATTTATCAGTGTTTATATGTTCTTTTAAATATTTTGCAAATTCTTGCAAATCATCTTTAGTAACAGTATCATCTTCACGTATAACTGTATACTGTTTTGCTTCCAAAATTTCACCATTAGAAGATACTGTATACTTAGAAGGTATTCTATTACCACTTAGGTCATATACTTCACCAGTCAAAACATGTGATAAATCAAGTTTAGCATCTGAATCCGCAATTATATTTGTATTATCTCTTTCACCACCATATAGATTTTGAGTATAACGATATATTAAATATGGACGGTCAAATGTAAACTTTTTGCCTTGTTTCATTAACTCAGTGATATTAGTACGATAAGTTCTCTGATTAGGATCTTTAGTTTGTGAGAATATAATCCTATGTAAAGGTTTTTCTGTTATCTCTTCATTATCTACTAGATCCTCATCGTCTTCATCAATATTCGTCTCTTCGTTTGCTGGTGCAAATATTGGTGATGCTAAACCATTACCTTGTTCAAAAATTCTGTCTGCCCATATAGTGTTGTTTTTCATACTTGGTGTGATAATGTTGTCATAACTCGAATCACTTATCACACCAGTCTTTTCATTAACTTGAACACCCTGTACGGCATCTGATGCATCAGCGAAAACAGAAGTAGTAATACCGAATGTAAGTAGTAATGTTGAAATTATTAGTACTTTTAATTTTTTCATATTACTCCTTATTTAAATAAATTTTAGTTAGATTAATAGTGACTTACTTCATTGAAGCATTGATGACAAATAATAGGGGTTCTTAAGTTTTCTTAATTCATCTAAAAACTTAGGTTCCTTTAATCGACTATCATCTATATCTTTAGCGACTCTTGATTGTACGCATCGGATAGACGGTGCTATATAAGACAGACGTTTACGAAGTCTGGAACCAGCTTCATCCGCATCTGGAATTACAATAGCACGTCTACCAAAACGTTTAAGTATTTGTATCATATATGGTGACAATTGCGATCCTAACATGGCTAGGGCCAACATGTCAGCTTCACGAATTGCTAGGCAACAAACAATACCTTCTACGAAAAATACAGGTTCATTACTCTTATAATATTCTAGAAGTTTCTCCATACCGTAGCAACTAAAAGCTTTCGCTTTGTATCCATATGTAGAAGAGTCAAGATATTTAGGATCTATAAACTTATCATACCCACATAAACCCATAGCATTATTATGCACATCGTATACCGGATATACAAATCTACCACGATATATAAGATTAGGTCCGCGACAAAATCCTAATGAGTCATGCTGAAATTCTTCAGGTATGATATTTATATCAGTATCCTCTTCACACATAAAACCATGTACAGCTTTTAATGTTTCTACTTTTAATTTACGAAAATCTGCAAAGAACTTTAATTGCTGCTCATAGTAATCAATGTGCTCCATAAAATCTATTAACTTATTTAATTGTATTCTACAATCATCTATCTCTGAATGACGTTCATCTTGTGATAGTGCTTGTAGTTCTGCAAATATATTATTGTTCATATAAGAAATCCCTGATCAGTCATAACTAGTTTGTTTTTATCTGGATTGAAACCTAAAATAGGTACTGTGGACTTTTTATCAAACTGTTTTATTATAGGTGTGAATTTAATCAGCTCCACGTAAGATGTTGTTTTGTTCAATGCTATACGCTTTTTAGCAGCATTGTAAGCATTGTTTAAATCAGTTATGTTACAAGTAGCATTTGATATAATTTTAGCATACTCTTTGTTTAATTCTGCTAACGAAGTAATTGTATCAAACATCTTCAGGTTCCTCCAATTCTATTTCATTTGCTTGTGGTGTAATTGTTAGTTTGTGTTTGAAGAATCCGTCAAATCCTGTATAGACTGTATCTGATAATTTTTCCATAACAACAGGGTAAACATTTGCATTTTCAGGTAATGTTGATACTGGTTCTGATTTATACTTTATTTTATCAGAGCATGTTGGTATATAAAGACCATTACCAATATTCACAAACTTGCAATCTTCTTCAAATGTCTTATTACGTTCAGGTGTCATTATAGTAGGTCCAAAACCAAGATCAATTAAATCATTTACATCTAAATTAGGATCTGTATTATCTTCTTCAGATAATTGTTTGAACATTCTTTGTTCAGCAAAATAGCACAATGCAGTTGCAGTTACATCATAAAAAGCGTTATGAGCTGCTCCAGTCTGTCCAAACCATTCTTTTGCTTTCTCATTTATCTTTTCAGGTGTTAATGCAAAAAACTCACATAGTTTTACAAGACTAATTCTTGATTTATTTACTAGCGGTTTTGCTAACTGCATTGTGTCTATTGAGGATTTAAATACAACACGAGGACACCACATACGCTCTAACCACATTGCTGCAAATTGGTCATCGAATCCTATGTTATTGTGTCCACAAACATTAGCTCCAGATAAGTAAACAAACATTCTATGAACATTACGTCTGAACACACTTTCATACTGCTTTAGCCACTCTTTTGTCATACCATGTTTGTCTAAAGCATCAGGTGCTGACTCTCTCATCTCTGGATAATAGAAGTATAATACTTCTGACTTAACTAATTTCAAGCCGTCAAATACTGCTATAGCGACTTGTATGATATCTTCTTCATAATAGTCTAAACCCGTTGTCTCAAGGTCATAGAATGTTACTCTCATTGCTTAAACTCCTTTGTGTGTTTTATAATAATCTTTTACTATAAGTAGGCATTGAGCATATTCATTATCTGGATACTTTGCCTTTATTTCAGGTGTTACATAAGGAAGTAACATGTTCTTTACGTCTAGAGCATGTTGTACTTGTGGTGATATGTGACTATTACGTAAAGACTCTTCGGTTACAACAGTATATGTGCTTATAACTTTACCATTGTCCTTATCAAGATTTTCTTTACGTACATGCTTGTTACCACCAGTCATAGGTAGAATATTTATTGTCGTTTTATGTGTCTGTTCATTAGTATCTACACTAATACTGAAGTTACCAGACTTTATTATTTTTATAGCATTTAATCCGAATAATATACTTGCAACTACAGTTTGCCTTTGATCACCAAAATCAATGTTCTTTGCAAACTTTTTAATCTTCTCAACAGCATCATCAATAGTATCAGCTTTACCTAATACGTTTTCAATTAGTTCTGAAACTACTGTATTTGTATGATCAGACTGTTTTTGATTTCCAAAAAGTACTGTCTTATAAACGTCACTCATATACTTGTACCTCCATAAAAATATGATGCTACAAATAGACATAAGGCTTCTTTATTATCTCCAAAGTCTGCTTTCATAGCAGATGTTGCTAATGGATATAATTCGTTCATTATGTCGTCTAATGAGTTACCAGTACTCTTGCCTTCTAATTTTTCATCTTTTGTAACAGTCTTAGTTACTACTGTAGGATCTTTTGTCATGAAGATAATCCTTCCGGTAGAGTTATCAGAACGAGCAATTACTTCAGCACCATTTTTGATGTTTTCAATCACGTCATCAGGAAGTACACAACGTACTGCTGTTTTCTCATCTTCTTTATCTGTTTTTGCTAGTTCTTTTAACTTTGTTACAAATGATTTCATATCAGGAGTCTCACCTTGCTTATATAGTGTATTATACACAAATGCAGCGACTGCAAGATTTACTCTATCAGCTTGAAACTGCTTTCCATAAATATATTGTTTTATAATAACAATATTATCCTTCAAATCTGACATTTTTAAACAACCTTTCTATAGTGTCTTTTTAATACTTGTTGCAGACTCTTTTAACTTGCGTGCAACATCTTTTAGAGATATACAGTATTCCAAAGGCTTACTGTTTTTGTTCAAAGTTTTATTAAGGTCATTTAAAGTACAGACTGGTAGATAATTCCTGAAGTGATTTGACCTATCATCACGTAATGTACACCTATCAACAAAACATACAATAGGCTTTATATATTCTGTCTTACCGTCCGGTATTACATCATATATAACGTGGTATAACTGACGTGCATGTTTTTCTGCTTGTGTGACCGGACTTTTATCTAATGGGGTATTCCCACGGTTCACCCAATGATCATATACGTCAATTCTATTTGCAGAGTATGATTTAACCTCTATAACAAATACTCTGAATTGAGTTATATATAATATATCGATTTCATCATTTGTTGATGAATCAGTATATTCTACAAATTGATTATTCTCATATTTTATATTTCCCATATAGACGATACCTTCACGATTTGTCTGATATGGGTACATATAAGAATTGTATAGTAAACACTTTTCATGCCTTTGTGCACATATCTCAAATACAGCATCTTCACCTAAAGAACCTTTAGCCTTCCAATCCTGTATTTTACTTGAGTTACGCATTTCTTCAAGTGTTTTATTTATATTCATATATTCATCACTTCCTTTCATAGGAGGTGTCTAACACCTCCTTTAATCAGTCTTTATATGTAATACAATTACTTAGTCCATGTGTCCTTCTTCGTAATGTATACATGTGCAACCTAGTTCTGTTAATTTAGGTATTATTGTGTCATATAAAGGAATTGTCCAAGATAATTCACCCTGGTGTGCATTAGGCGGAAACCAGAAGAATTTATGTTGTTTATAGTGAAATGTTAAATATGCACCTAATATACAACTTCCTTCATCCTTTTGTTGTTTCTGTAATTCATACCATAAATCTACAATTTCACGTAGCTCAGGGTAATTATTTGTATCCATGTAATCTTGATGTTCGTAATCAATAAAATTAAATTGTTTTGAAATAGTCTGTAAGTATTCAGGTGACTTACAATGTACCTGATTAAATACTCGGTCTATATCTTCCTCTTTACAATCTATTTTAAAATTACAATCTTCGAACATGTTTTTTGTGATGTAGGATTCTTCAAACATGCTTTCTATTTTATTTGTATTGATTACAAATAGTTTATTAAATCTGAAGTTTGCAGGGAATTTAGCCTTATAAAACATATAAGACATATCATCAATTTCAGATGTGTTAAAATCTTTTTCTAATATGAAATTAACAGGTAATTTCATATAAGCAAACATATATCTTGTAGATTTTAAACCAACTGGAATATATGGTCTTATTCCAGACTTAACATTATAAACAAGTGCATCATTATTTTCATAATCTCCAATACTGTATACTTTAGAATTATAAATAAACTCACCTAATAACGATGAATTATAGTAACGTTCATTAGTGTCTTTTTGAATCTGTAATGCTGTCCAAGCCTTTACGATTACAGGAGCATATTCTAATTTATTTTCAATAATTATACTGTTAGTTAATAATTCACTTAACTTAATTACACCTGCATAAATATCTGTTATATTTTGCTCTTGAAAATATACTGCTAAATCATTCTTTATTTGGTCTTGTGCAGATATGTTTGGTACCTCTTGTATGTTAGCATTTATATCTTCTTGGCTAGAGTATGAGTCCATATTAAAATCCATTGTTTATACCTCTCTTAATTATTCACTTCCTTTCAAACGGGGATTTCTCCCCGTGAATTATGCTACGAGTTTAGCGCATAGTACATATCTTGTATCATAGTGCTTTTGTCCTGTACACGTTACAAGATATAATACTTTATCACCAAATTGTATAGTTGTATCATATTTATTATATGACAACTCTTTCATTTTCAAAATTTCATCTTTGAAATCAAGGTCAGTTGGATTTATATCCATAAATTTCTCAGGTTCAATAGGAAAATCACATTCCGCAAATATCTGCCATTTAGTCGTTACACCATTTACGGTTAAATGTACAAATTGATTTTTCTCTGCGAATTTCTTGTCTTTGAATTTTTTCAATGTACTGAATTTATAATGTGTAGCATTACCATTACTATGTCCAAAGATAAGAGTTTTTCTATCAAAGTCCTGTATACTACTGACATTATTATTCGCGGTAAAGTAGTAACAACCCCATTTATCTTCAACACCTAACTCATTATGATTTAGGTAGAAATTATTATCGTTAGCTTGCATTACCGGATCATGAATATCTACACCATCAACAGTTAACCATGCTTTGGTGTTTGTAGGAACAACACCAATGTGCTGCTGTGGTCCTAATAGTCCATCTAATATACTAGACTCGTCATCTAGTTCTTCATTAACACTGTTAGCGGAGGTTACACGACGTGCCTCCGCTAACCGTTTTTCTGTTTTAGCGTCTTCAGCTACAAAAGTACTATCTACATAACCTGTATGATACTCTTCACCGAAATAGTAGTCACATGTTGTGTAAACTACATATGTTCCTAAAACAGTAATTACAACTCCTAGAGCTATAAGAATCACTTTCACACTAATTGGTAGTGGTGTGTTTTTCATAATTCTTATTCTTCACTTTTATTTTTATCTATATTAACCGTATTATTTCTATTACGTATGACAAGGAAGCAAATTCCACTAGCAGATGCAATAAACATAAATAACACTACCAATAGATGTATAGTCTCGATGGGCACATCAATTCCAGTTTTTGGTACACCATCTACTGTTAGTGTATTCAATGCCGTTTCATCAGTAGGTACTCCAGATAGATTATCCATTAATCCGTCAAATAGATTTGTTGCATCAGTGTTACTTATATCTGATGGACCAGAACCAGAGCCAGTGCTTGATGTGTCTGAATCCTTATTCTTCTTTTTCTTATCATCATCGTCATTATCACCTTTCTTGTCTGACCATCCGGCATAAATAGTTGTATCACCAGTTATAGCCTTATTAAACTTAAACTTCGTACCTTCATTAGGATCTTCATACCAATCTTTGAAAGTATAATCATCCTGTTTAGGTTTATAAGTAGGTCTCTTTAACTTTGTACCAATAATTACGTCCATTGATACAGAAGTCTTATCTTTGTATTCACCACCGTTATAATCAATTACAACTCTTGCAATATCAGAGCGTCTCTTCATTACTGCATAGAATTTCTGATTAGATGTGATAGGTGTTGCAAAGTCATAAGCCACTCCACCTTTAGTTAATGACCAGTGACTGAACTCTTCGGTAGCTGTCTTGGAAGGACCAGCGGGTGGTGTGATAGTTGTATTACCAAGTGCTTTCACAGAAGTCATAAGTGCATCACCATTATAGAAGGAATATACAAATGTTGTCTTACTTATTACTTCATCCTGTGACCATCTACCAACAAGTTCCATAGACATTGTGATACTTGTATTGAAATCAAACTTATTACCATCATAGTACCAACCAGTGAATGCATATCCATCATATTCAGGATCAGTAGGCTTAGTTACAAAATCACCGGTTGCAACATATCTGACGGTAGTTGCTTCAGTGCCATCAGGATAATTATAGTTAAACGTGACGGTATTCATATATGCAGAAGGGTCATACTGTAATACACGATTATCCTTTGCAAATAATTGCTGAGCATAAGTAGTGAATGACTTTGTCATTTCACCTGTCACAGTTGTGATTAATTTATCAGGAAGATTTGTCTGGAATATCTCACCGTATGTGCTATAATTATTTACAGCATTTGCAGGTATTTCAAATCTATTGCTAGTCTTTATGTCAGAAAGTAATTCATCACCATAGAACATCTTACTGATATTTGTAGCGTTCTTTGTATTGAGGTTTGAAACATCAACTGACTGTAAACTACGGCAACCACTGAATACATTCTGAGCATTCTGTAGAGAACCAGCATTCATTTTAGGTAAAGATACACTTGTAAGTTTGGTACAACCGTCAAACATGTATGCTATATTTTTAGCATGGTTCATATTGTATATAGACATACCAAGTGACTTAAGTGATGTACAATTCTGGAAGGCATAACTCATATCTTCACAGTCTGTAAAATCAATTCCACTTAAATCAACTTCTGTTAAATTAGAGCAATCTTGGAAAATACCAGAAATACTTGTTGGTGCTAAATTGCCTTCAAATATAACAGATACAACTTTATCTTTGTACAGAGATGAACCCCACTGTACACCAGCGTTCTCAGTACTAAAATCACCAGTACCCTTAAATACTAAGCGACCATCAGTATATAACTGAGCTACTACCTTATCTGCCTGAGGTGTACCTATATTCCAAGACTTAAGAATAGTATCATCTTCTTCAGTAGGTTCATCATCGTCAGGTATTTCAGGACCAGCAGAATTCTTTTTCCATAATGCATAGTAAGTTATATTATCTGCTAAAGTCGATTTAGGTATATAAAGAGTTGCACCAATATTTGTACCGTTTGGAGTTTCTGCCCAACCTATAAGAGAATAGTCTTTCTTTTGAGGTACGGGAGATATAACATTACCAGTATCACCTGTAGTTACTGTGTAAACCTTATCATCAGTGCTTCCACTTAAAGTTCCACCAGTAAGATTAAACGTTACTGTATAAGTTGAAGGTACACCACTCCAAACAGCAAATACTGTCATGTCTGTAGTAATGGAACTTAAGTCAACAGGTGTGTTTGAAGTATTACTCAAAGACCATCCAACAAATGTTGAATCAGTACGAACAGGGTCAAGAACTGAGAATGTATCACCAGATTTCTTTACAACACGGTTGTTGATATCATTTACAGTACTACCTGCCCAATAACCATAGTTAGCATTAAATATTACCGTGGGTGTTGCAGCATTCGTTTCCTCATATACTGCATAAACTGTAGTATTTTCACCAGTAGGTACTATTGTTGATTCAGGTGCAGTGGCATCAGGTGTTGATGCAAAACCTAAACAATGATAACCCGCTTTAGTGGGATATATAGGATATCCTACAAGAGGTTCACCGACAGGTAATGTGACTGATGCTGTTGAACCTGAATAAGTTAAATTGTATAATTTTGCGTATGAGCCAACATTTAAGAGTTTTGCAGATGTTACTGAAAAATCTCCACCATTGGCATCAAATGTTACAGTATAGTCTTCACCTTCAGTAGGTGATTGTACAGAGCTTACTTTATTAGTCACAGTGACCACAGGGTCTGCCATGACCATTGATGACATAATCATTGATAACGTAAGTACTGTTACCAACGTTGAGAGAATTCTCTTTTGTAACATTCTAAACCTCCAAAAATCATTGTGCTTCATATTTATATTTTAAACAAATAGCAATTAACAATGAAGTTAATACTATCAAAATAACTACTGGAGTAGCTGAAGCTTCTACACCAGTCTTAGGTACAGAGCGGGCTGCTACAAGATTACCATTAGCATCAACTAAATTACCATTAGCATCTAAATGAGTTCCAGTTTGTGTCGTCGCTATTGGATTCAACGTTGCATCAGGTGTTAGTGTTGCTGCTTGTGCAGTCGGTGCTCCAGCTGCATTACTATTACTTGAAGTAGATGCTGATGCTGTAGTTGCATTTGATTTATTTTCATCTTTCTTCTTCTCTTTCCAAATAGCGTATAGAGTTAAATCTTCATTTACTGGATCATCGAAATCCCATTTATCTTCATCAAGTCCTTCTTCATCTGTATACCAACCTTTAAATGTATAACCTGTACGTTTAGGTTCTTCAGGTTTTGATACAGGACGACCAGCGAGTACATCAGCAGATACAGAAGTCTTACCACGTAGTTTACCACCATTGTACTTGAATTTAACTGTCCTAAATTTAGAAGAATTATCCTGATTTTTATAGATTGCATAGAGCGTAGTAGTTTTATTTATTGCACGATTAAAATCAAATGCAGGACTATTTCCAGTCCAACTACCAGCCTTTGTCTCTGACCAATAATCAAAAGTAAGATTTTTAGTTTCTAATGGTGTTTCTGGAGAAGAAACTTTAGAACCTGCAGAAACATTTACTATCTTCTGCTGAGTTCCATCTGAGAACTTACTACCTCCATAACCATCACCAGCAATAAATGACACTGAGTAATTGTCTGCTTTTTCAGTTTCCCATACTGCATAGTAAACAACATCAGAGGTTATTTCTGTATTCAATAGATCTACAATTTGTGTCCCATTTAATTCAGAAGAATATCCTTTGAATTTTGCTGCAGTCATTGACGGTGTAGGTACTGTTGTAAGTTTTTCTCCATCTTTTACTTGTACTGTTTTTACTGTATTAGAACCACCATCATATGTGCCACCATTACCATCAAATGTAACAATATGAGTAATGACTTGTGATTCATCACGTAACCATACAGCATACAAAGTCATATTTGATTCTACAACAGCTGTTACAGGTAATACAGTTTCAGTATCTGGTTCTGTTGCATAACCTTTAAGTGTATAACCACTACGTGTTGCAAGATTATAAAATTGCTTTATAGGTGTTCCAACAGTTGCTACTATATTATATGTACCTTCATGTCCATCATAGGAACCGCCTTGAAGTACAAGTAATACTCTTGTAGGAATTCCTTCATCTTCTAATCCCCAGATAGCATAAAATGTTTTATTGCTTGTGATTAGAAGTGTACTTACATTTACCGCCTTTGTAGCGGTAGCAGTTTCACCCCAACCTTTAAATACATGTGCACTATAGATTGGTGTTTCTGGTTCTGATGCAACTCCTCTAGCTGCTACCATCTGACTTATCGTTGTATTACCATTAGCAAATTGACCACCATTAGCATTGAAAGTTACTGAATATGAACTACCGGTAGGATCTACAGGTTGATCACTTTCATTGTACTCTTCCCATATAGCTGTGAACGTCACAGATGAACTTGCATTATAAGCACCACCTGTATATGGTACGTCAGTGCCTGATAATGACCATCCTTTAAGTACAAAATCTTCTCTTGTAACAATTGGAGCTGTACTCATATCTACGGAGTAAGCACCAGTGTTTTCAATGACAACAGATTTTGAAGCATAACCTGTAATGTCATCTACAGTGTAGTCAAATGTTTCACCAAATGTACCACCATTAGGTTGCCATGTAATATAGATTGTTTTAGTTGGTCCAGTATTGTTTGATAACCAAGCTGCATAATAAACATAAGCTGTTTCTGCTGTATTGTGTTCTGCAGCATCATATGGATATGTAGGTCTAGGTGTATCAGTTAATATACCAGTAGTTGAGTTCTTATCTAATGTCCAACCATTGAAAGTAAATCCTTCTCTTGAAGGAGCTTCAACAACTGTATCAGGTACTCCTAATGAATAGTGTATTGTAAATATATTATGTTCAATACTAGGGAAAGTACCACCATTAGCGTCACATTTTACATAGAATGTTTCTGTATCCATTGACTCAGAATCATCCCATACTGCTATGAATTCTAAGTCAGTATATGCATATGTGACTATTGGATCTACATAACCAATTGCTGTATAATCAGTAGATTCACCTTTTATACGCCAACCCATAAATGTGTGTCCAGAACGCTGAGGTAATTCATAGAATGTACAAGCAGCTCCTGCTGCAACGTCTTTTGTACGTTTTGCACCTACTTCATATCCTGGAAATGCTCCTTGTTCCGGATTAAATGTAACTGTATAACTATCTTTAGTACTCGTTTTCCAAATAGCATCCAACACTATACTACTATCTATAGTGTAGTTTTGGGTACGTATTATCTGTGAAGTACCATGTGGTGCCCATCCAGCAAATACTATCTTTCTATCAGAAGTATCACTTCTAGTAGGCTTTGGATCGTGACTTACATTATTTTCATCTCTCCAATCAGTCCTATACAGATTTACTGTAGTTTCATTCGTTGAAACTGATAATGAAGAATGTCCGTCTATTTGACCACCATTACCATAAAATGTGATCCACTTAAAATCTCCTTCACCTTCTATAGGATGTATGTCCACACCACTTTCATCACCTGTTTTATTTAATTCAGGTACATCATTAGATTCATCTGAATCGTTATTGTCTTCCATAGATGATGGTGCTCCAACCTGTGGTGCTGTAAAATACTCAGTTAATGGATTATTACCACTGAATACTTCTTGCACTGTGTTGATTATAGAATCTAAAAAGCCTTTAAATCTATTATCACCATCATCAGCATAGATAGTCTGTGTCATAATTAGAGATGCAATAAGTGCAATTAAATATATTCTTTTTACTCTTTTCATGACCTTACCTTCTTTATTGTGTATATAGCAATAGCAATTAAAATCAAACATCCAAGTATTGCTAGTGCTAAACTATCATAGCCTACACCCGTTGTAGGTACAGTATCAGTTGCACCCATAGCACCATCATAGGTAGCTACAGGTTCTACTACAGGTTGATTTTCTGGGTTAGGTAATACTTGCTGAGTTGCAGCAGATGCAGGAATTACATTTGTATCATTTTCTCTAACTCCATCATCATCGTCTTCATCATCTGTTTCAGTCCAACCCGCATATAAAGTTAAATCTCCAGTAACTGCATCTGCAAAGTCGTACTCATTATCTTCGGTAAAAGAGTTTGATGATGTATACCAACCCTTAAATTTATAACCTTTTCTCTTTGGTTTCTCTGGTTCTTCTACAGCTGTACCTGTCATTATCTCTACTACATATTTTTCTTTTCCATCAAGTTTACCACCGTTGTATTTAAATGTTACTTCTGCAACTGTGCCCTGATTATCAGCAGAAACATAGACTGCGTACAGTGTAGTGTTACCAGTAATCATTTGATTTCTATCCCATACTAAAGCATTATTATCATTTAGTGTTACTGGTTTTATCTGTGACCACCAACCAAATGATGTATGTCTTGTAGGTAGTGGTGTCTCAGGATTTAGTTCTGTATAAGAATTAGCCTGATAACTTTTAGCCTGTGTTCCATCGGAATATTTACCACCATAATTATCATAACCAGCCACAAATGTTACTGTGTATGAATCCATGGATCTACTATTCCAATGTGCTGTAAGAATTATATCTTCATTCACAGGCTGTGTGAAATCAAATTCTTTATCTCCTAAATACCATGCCACAAAGTCCATATTTGTAGCTGTAGGGTTTGCAGGTTTTTCAACTGTTGAACCCTTTATAATAGTTTGTGTAGGTATTGTATTTCCACCAGCGGAATCGAATGTTACGGTAACCTTTTCATCACCTGTAGAATTATTTATGTCTTCCCAAACAGCATAGTAAGTAGAGTCTGTTGTTGCATATGAAGGATCTGTTGTATCACTACTACTTGCTGATGTAGACCATCCTTTGAATTTATAACCTTCTCTTGAGGGATTACCAGGTATGTCAGGTGTACCATTGTTTACTGTTGTCACATAAACTTTAGGAGAATATCTATACCAACCACCATTAGCATCTAATGTGATTGTAAATGTATTATTTTTATCTTCAGTGTATTTTGCATATAGCGTCATACTAGAAGAAACATCCATCTCCTGTAATTTTATTGTATATTCTGAATCGTTTGAATAAGCCCATCCTACAAAATCATAATTTGATTTAGTAGGTGTATTTTCGTGACTAAAAGTTTCACCATTACTTAGAGTGATAGTTGATTCATCAACTACTCCTCCATTTGGATCAAAAGTTATAACATAATCTGCAGCAAGTGCTGCTACCGGAATTGATAGCAGCACCATTGTGCAGATAAGTCCTAGAATTTTTTTCATTTAGCTCCTTAAGACTTTTCTCTAAATTCTTTTCTTTTAGTAGCATTGAGTCTTGCTACTTCGTTGATAGTTGAATTGTATATGTATCTTACATTTCCTTTAGGCATATCAATTACTGCTATGTCATCAATGATGTCCCAATTATTATTTATACAATAACTAAGACCTTCATTAAGTAAGGTATCAATATCAATATCAACTGTTGTGTATGCTTTGATTATACCAAATACCTTTTTAGGCAATAACTGAACCCAAGCAGGTATCTCGTCTAAATCATCAACATTTGTAGTTTCTTTTACAGGTTCTTCTTTTTCTTTTTTGCGTACATCTTCAAGTGTTGTAGGTTGTACAAAGTTTTTTGAAGTTGCGTTGTTAAACCTGTTAATAGGGCTTCTGGGTGTGGGCATTTTTGATTCGGGTTCTTCTGGAAATTTAGGAACCTCAGTTCCCACCTCCTCCAGCTCTATTTCATCACCACCGAGCTCCGGTTCCTCTGTTGTTTCATCAACAGGCTCCAAATCGAAATCGTCTTCTTCTTTCGTAATAGGTTTCTGTGACTTTGTAACAACAGGTATAGGTGTTACATTAGGTGGTGTTTCAGGAGTGGGTTCAGGTTTGATAGACCTAGATTTTTCTTTCAATAATGAAAAAGCACCATATACTGAAGAACCAGTATCACCATATGCTCCAAATATAAATGGCTGTGATTTAGGCTGAGGTATAGGATGTACATCAGCAACCTCTTCTAATTTTGGCTGTCCATTTGGAGTTTTAGGTAATACTACAGGTATACTTTCTTTTGTTATTTCAGGTTCCGGTTCTGGTACAGGTTCTTTTTCAATTTCTACTTCAGCTTCTTCTTGTTTTTCCTGCTCCACTTCTTGTAATGTTTTTACAGTAGCGTCTTCAATATCCTTTTCTTCTGTTGAAGGTACAATAGGTATTACTACTGTATCTTGCTGAACTGCTTCTGCCTCTACGCGTTCTAACTCAGATTCTTCTGCATCAACCTCAAGTTCCACGTTTTCTTCTGTGGCTTGTTCAGTTGTATCATTGTTTTCAGTATTAGATGATATTTTTGATATTTCTTCTTCTGTCAATGCTTCTAAACCATATTCTTTTGTATCAACATAAAAATCTTTAGAAGCAAACTTGAATGTACCCTTTACATACATCGTAGTAAGGCTTAACATTTCAACTTCTGCATTTTGCAGTTTTGGAAGATTGTCAAATGTCTTTATTATACCATCTTTTACAAAATTGTATTTGTCCATTGACGTTTTGATAGAATCTGCTAAACGTACATTAGGTACTTCTGGACATGTTAAATATTCTTGTCCATCGTAATCAAATCTTACACAAGTTTTCATACGTCTCCTTATTTAATAAATAATGGAGCAATTGCTAGAATATATCCTATCACAATTAATACCATAGGTGGGAAGGTTCTTGGTGCATTTGAATATTGCTTCAACCAACCACATAATGCTATTACTAAACCGAATATACAAGCCAATGCTTTCCATTTTATGATTAAGAAAAGTAACACCATTGCAAGCAAGTGTCCAAGTATTATTGTAAGTTTAGGACTTATGTTCATACTAAAATCATGTGGATCTTGATTTGCAAAATATCTTGAATTACCATTATATATGTTACGATCATAGACATTGCGTCTGTCATTGTAACCATGTTGATAGTGTTGTTGATATTGTTGACTATATTCTTTCTGTATTTTACGCCTGTGAAATAATCCACCTAGAATACCATCAGCAATACCTTGTTGTTGATTAAACTGTGTTCTCTGAAAACCATAATCCATATAATTAGATTGTTGATAAGGCTGTTGATTGAAGAACTCTGCGTCTGCACTAAAGCCACTCATATTAGGCCTATTGTATGAACGAGGGTCTTGTTGCATATATGGATTTTGCTGAGTATACTGTTGTTGCTGTTGTGTCTGGTAATCTGGGTAGTTATTAGCTTCATACTGTTCACGTAGCATTTGCTCTTGATATAACTGTTCTTTACGCTGACGTATTTGTTCTTGCTGTTGAGCATAAACATCTGCGTATTTTCCTAAACCATTCTGTAGAGCATTAGAATATGAGTCAGCCATATCATACTTAAAATGTAATGCTTTACCTTTTAAGGTTCCGAGGAAAGCTGCTGCTTTTGCTGTTGCCATTGTTTCTGAAGCTTTTGTTGGTACATTATTTTCTGTATTGAATTCATAATTTGACATGAACTCTAGTGAAGCTCTACTGTCAGAGAATAATATATCTGCAATAGTGTCACCAGTTGTATTATCTACATCATTGCCAAGAAGTAGTTCTATAGCAAGTAATGCTAAATACTGTCTAGGTGAATCTTCTTCTTGATAATGCGTGGGAAGATAGGAAATGATATTATCTGTGTAAGATGCAAATTGGTCTTCTGTCACACCTTGAGATACATAGTAATCATAAATATATGAATTTACTCTATCATTGTCTTCCCAAAGTTTTTTGATGTGTGTAACTGCTGCTTTTACAACTTCACTATTGATATTTGTATATGCCCAAAATACAGCATTCATTCCTTCAGGTAATTGTACATGTTTTTGTACGTAATCACCTATATCTGGAGAAGCACAACATGAAGTATTATACACTTCTAAAATACGTACTTTTAAGGCATTCTCTAAACTTCCATACTGCATTACAGCTTGATCTAATTGTTTCTTCACAAGCTCTTGTATTTTCGCATTAGCTTGAGTTTTATTTTCTATGTTATTATTTATAAACTCAATATATTCATCAAATGTTGATGGTATTGTTTTCATCTTAGTTTCTGCATCATTTAAGACTGTTTCACTAATACCATACTGTAATGCCTGTTGATGATATTTACGTAATACAGGACTATCAATCTTATCAGTAGCTTCTTCAGTTACTGTGTCAAACATAGATGTTGATTTTAATTCTTGATGTATACTTTGAAGTTCAGCGTATGCATCATTCATAGCATCTTCATCATTAGATTGCATAGCAGTTTGAAAGGTATTTGATACCTTATTGAAATTCTTAAATACCGTATCGGTACTTAAAATGTTTTGTTCTTTTAGTTGTGTTTGTACTTCACCACTAAGTTTTAAGAAATCATTAACTACATTATTCATTAAATTCGCTGTCTCCCCAAGAGAATGCTACACCAGTTCCTAGACTACCCGTGAAACTTAATAAGCGTGATACGTCACTACCACTATTTTTAGAAAATAATGTTAATGCATAAAATATACTGAAATACTCTATGTGTATATTTATATCAAAGGTATGTCCAATTATAGAGTATAACGCGTATATTGCTTGAAGGTGACTTCGATAACTTTCATTATCTAATTTAAGACTGTCTATTAACATTCTAGTCTTAAATCCAGCACGCTCTAATACTGTAGCTGAGTATATATTATCTTCAATATATAAATCTCCTACATCATGGGTATCGTATATGATATATAAATTAGATTGTATTATCTTATAGTGAGCATGTACCGTAAAGCCTTTTATAGTATTACCATAATTACGTAAGACTTTTATAGGTTTTGAATAATCATTATTTTGAAGCCAGTTATTAGCTTCTTGTTCTGTTTTAAAACTTTTTATTTTTGGATAGGGGTGAAGTGCTTTGATACGTTCAACTTCACCCCAATTAGGAGTTACGGTGGAATGCCCAGCACTTGCTATTGCATGCCACATATTATGTTTACCTCACTATCAAATATTTAAGCGTATTCTGTTTCTACCACCATGATAAGTCATTGGAGGTGATACTGGTTGTGCTGGTGCAGCAGCTTTTGCTCGTTTCGCTAACGCTATTAATACAAATATGATAGCAATTATAATAGCTATAACGATAAGTATTACTGGACCACCACGCAATAATGATGCAAGTCCTTTGTTATCTGTGCCAAGTAGTGATGCAGTAGCATCGAGGTTTTTCTTTGCCTCGATTTTACCATTTATTTCTGCTGTAGCAGTTTTTATCTGACCATCTACATCTCCGAAATTTGGATGTTGACCAAATACTCCAGCAATGCTATTTAATGCTACAAATCCAAAATTCTTAGCCTTAACACCATCAGTTATTTTCTTCTTCTCTTTTTCTAGAGACTCCATTGATGTTTCAGCTAAATCTGCATTGAAACTATTAGTGGTAGCTGTCACAGTTTTCGTAGCATCTGCACCTACATCTCTGATACCTTTCTTAATATCGTTGAACATACCACAACCAGATAAACAGAACATCATTAATACTGCAAATAGAAGTACACATTGTTTACGCATAATCACGCTCCTAAACTCTGTTTTGCTATATACAAAACAGCGTCTTCCTTAGTGTATCCTTGACTCATAAGATCTCGTACATTTGCTTTAGGTCTGCCAATACCACCGGGATCTGCAGCAAAATCTACAAGTTTATTATAAGGGATACCTTCAACATCTAAATTACAAATATTTGTAAGATACTGTTTAAGTATCAACTCATTAGCTGAATTATTTTGTTGAGAATGTGTTGACATAGCAGCTTGTGTTGCCATTGATGTTGGCATAGGTACTGGTACACCAGTCATCATAGGTACTGCACTCTGCTGTGGTTGCATTCCCATTGAAGCCATTTGTGACGCAAAATCATTACCAGCCGGTCGACTGTTAATGTTGTGTTGTATAGGATTAGGTTGCGGCATTGCAACAGGTCTACTTGTAGGCATAGTAGGTCTACTAGAAGGCATTGTTGGTCTACTAGAAGGCATTACTGGTCTACTTGTAGGCATTGATGTACTACTAGGAGACATAGCATTTTTAACTGCACTAACTGCAGCACCACGTGCCTTGTTCATAATAGGTCCACCAGTCATCATAGATTCAGTAAACTTACCTGTTTTAGCAACTGCCTTTCCTGCAAAATCTGCAAAAGACATAGGCGACCTCCAAATTATTTATACAACAATTTATTTACACGTCTAGCTAGGATGTCGACAGTTTTGTTTGGATTGTGTTCTGAGGAATGACCTTCAATATAACAAAACTGTATATTATACTTATCTTTGAAATCATTAATAGATGCTAATAGGCGTTGAAAGTGTTTAGATTTAGTTGCACTCTGGATATGCTGTAAAGCTTCACGATTATCCGTGTATATAACAACATCTTCGTCATTAAGATCTAAATTACAAATGTAGTCTAAACCTTGTTTAATTGCAAGTAGTTCGCCATGTATACTTCCAAAGACATTATCATAGTTCTGAGTGACAACACCTAAATAAGTAGTATCAGTAATTATAAAAGAAGTGCAAACAGCATGTCCATTAGTTGTAGTAGCATCACTATAAATATAAATCATAGTGATACCTCAATCTAGATCGGTTGGTATATCTGCTTTTAATACACCATACTCTGTATCACAGGGTATAGGTATCCATCCTTCAACATTATAAGCAGTTATTTCAGATAATTGTTCAATTACTCCATTTTCCTTGTCCTTATCTGAAATATAGAAACAACCTTCGTCATGTTTATAGAATGCAATATGTGAATTCTCTGTCTTAGACAATATTTGTCTAGCAGCATTAACAGAGAATAACATTAACTCTGATGCAGTTGTCTGTATTGGATTATTCATTCCGCAACGTATAACATGATTAGTCCAACCGGTTGTACCCGGAGTATACTTACTGGTTGGTTCTGGGATTACAGGTGTTCCAAAAGCACCAAAGAATGTTGTATCACCACGTTCCACCTGTGCTTTTACCTTTGCTTCCATCTCTAACCGTTTAGGATGCTTAAGAATTTTAGTATTATAAGCAGAACTTAATTCAGGGTTTATAGTGTCTAAGTTTGTAGAACCATAAGAAGCTGCTAGTGTGAATCTTTTTATAGTCTGACGCTTCTCTTTAATCTCAGGAGATATTTCTTTCTTCTGATATAATGAGAAATTATCTCTATACTTAGCTTCCTCTTCTGGAGTAAACAAACAATATTCCATGATCCCCATATAAGCATCATTATATGCATTTATAAGGTTCATAATGAGTTCATCTCTCCAAAAGTATGACCAAGTTATTCTAGGTTCTATCTGTGAAGAGTCACAACGTACTAAATTGAAACCTTCAGGCTCCGTGATTAAATCACGAAAATCTCTTGCAATAGCCTGTATATTTGGTTCTGAAGTTGCTTGTCTTGACGTATTTAGAGTTTTCCATTTTGGATGTGCGACAATCATTCTATGTCCATTTTTAGACCATAATGGTGACTCTTTTAAATCTGTTGTATATGACCTTAATGTAGATAGACGCTGTCTCATTGAGGAATACATTTCCTGTCCTTGTGCAAATAACTTTGCATTTTCAGAATAATCTGGATTGTTCATTATAGCAGTACGAATTTCTTTATTCAGATTATTCTTGTACCCGAACAACTGTCCGGGTACACCAAAGTCAATAAGTATTTCTACACAATCCTGCTTGGACGATATATCAAAATACCGTCCAACCAGTTTCTTTAAGGTTTCATGTATACCAATCATCTTCTCGTGTATTATACACTGATACTCAAAGCATCTATCCATATCCAAAAATATACCAAATGAATCAGTACTCTTTTGTAAATACTGGTTTATATCATTTGGAGATATTGTGATACGGCCAGGTTTTATAAATAGTGCCATTAGGTGTGTACCTCCATAACTATACCCGTTACAAGTTTCACAAGATAAATATTGCTACGTAAGTGTTTAACCGGATAACCAGCATTCATAAGTTCAACTACTCTAGTGTAGTCATAACTTTCTTTTGTATCCATAGTTATGAAACGCTCTGAATCATAGATAAGTGCTTTATCACCATTATCTTCAGGTATAGCATCGAATGTGTTTATATTTAGATAATATGTTTCAGCATCGAATCCAGTGAAGACATCACATGACTGTACTGTATCTTCTGTAACAAGGAAGTTTGTTAAGAAAGCATAATCCTCACGTGTTATCATTCTATTGTATCCAGTATGAATATCTATACCTTCAGTTTCTACATCAGACTCTTCAAACTCTTCAGGCTGATATATGCCAGGATACAACCATTCTGTCGGATGCATTACAGACTTTACAATAGAATGCTTTAGTAACTCAGCTTCCTTTATGTCATGCTGTGCATGATTGTAATAATACGGAACACTTGAGTCTTCATCATCTGGATTGTTGTAATCAAGGAATGAGTAATCAAAGTAATAATCCTTATATGCTATTGTAGTATCATCTATAGCACCCATTTCTTTGAGTGTATCATATAGACTAGTTCCTATATAATTCTTCCACATAACATTAAATGATACTTCCTTGATTGGATATTTAGGAATTACATACTGCGGGGTTAAATAAGCATTTACACAGAATATGTTGAAGATGTAATCCTTTACAAAAGGCTCTCCTATACCATTTTCCATGTTATATGTGCCGTATCCTTTACCACGCATTGAGTACTTCATAAAAGCATCAAGGCTATCAAACTTAGTCTTCATGCTTCTATTTATAGTATCAACAATCATTGGTGCTGCATCTTCTTTGGGATTTCCAGGAACATTGAAATATGTAAACTGTCCAGTGTGATAAATCTCAAATAATGCACGCACTGCAAAGATAGATATGCTGTTTAACAATGCCTTTCTTACAACTTCATTTACAATAGAAATTTCAAACTTCTCAGCATATTTCTGTGCTAGAATATCCAGGATAACTTTCAACTCTTTACTGCGTGTAAGCATTAACACTTCTATAGCTACATGACGCTTACAGTCATTGTCACCAAGTTCACGTGCTACCTTTTGTACTTCACACAGCACATTTGCTTCTCTTGCAGAGTTTATCATATACTCGGTGATCTCGTTACGTGTGTTTCTATAGTGTGCATCAATTTTCGCTAAACTAAGAGTACGTGTTATGTTGTTTCCTGTAAATTCTATAAGAGTACCAACTTCTGCGTTTTTCACACTTTCATAGATGTCAGATAAAGGTACTTCTAATATTTCATTTATTACAGTTATTTCCTCTACAATTTTATCAATACTCTCATCACAGTCTCTGGCTATTCCAGATTCTATGAGATCTATATTTATAGAGCCATTTACAACACCGTCAATGAATTCATACTTTTCAAGAGCTTCACCTGTTTCTATTTTAGAGGAATACTCTTCCCATGTCCCGTCACAATAAGCTTCTATATCAGCTTCAGTTATCAGTGTGACACTACCATCATACTCTTCACTTAATGTTCTTTTTAATTTTGTAGCAACATAGGTAATTGCTTCTATGGGAGTGAGTCCCATCATTGTCAGTATTTTGTATGATGTTGAATCACAAAGCACTTTACGCTTCTTAAGAATGTAAGTAGCTATAGCATGGATGTAAAGCTTCTTGTAATAATCATTCATGTGCTGTTTTGTAGGTATTGCCATTTCGAGAGGTATGTATAAACCATACGTATCTGAAATAACACGTAATGATGTCATACTGTGAAGTTTATTATTTAAGGTAGCATCTTCACTTTTTGCTATTGAAATTAACCCCTGATACTTGTCTAACTTAAATGTGTAGTTACCACAGAAAAACTCACATATTTTAATATTTGTCTTTCTTTGGAACTGTACAAGATAAGTCATACCATCTTTTAACTCTACCTCACCAAACTCATTAGGTGTGGATAAGTTACTTATGATTGCAGCATACTTAGGTTCAAGATCCCACATCTTATCTCTTTTATCTGGAGGTACTATTTTGGATCTCTTATTGTCAGATAATCCTATACATCTTTCATAATTATAGAAATCTGAAGAACGTATGTTGTATGCCTGTACAGGATACTCTGAGAGTTCTATATTTGTTGATGTTGTCGTCCACTTAATACCGTCAATACCCCATGCAAAGTAGGCTGTGACAATATCAAATGCTGACGAGTTTTCATTAATACCAAACTCAGTTAAGAAACTATATAACTTATAGAAATCTCTATAGGATAGTGTACGCCGTCTCTCAATTATCTTCCTATATTCAGCATTCTCTGGATTGAAATATTCTTCTAATGAGAATAAAGCATTCTGAGATACAAAATAGTTTAATGGAAGATATGAATTTCCACTATACATATTTATATTATCTAAGTACTTCAAGAAAGCTTCTCTCGTAGTTATTGTATAATCAGTCCTAGGCATTTCCATCATACTTGATGTAGGTGCTGTAATATAACTTGAAAAGTCACCATTATTAAATTTCGCACCTATCATTGAATATAACTTCTCTTCCTCTTCAGGACTTGGAGAATATTCTTCTACTGGAAGTCGTTTAGTGCTCAAACCATCCTTTTCAAAGGTACAAGGCAATGCTACTAATTTGTAACCACTTTCAAGGAGCTGCGGGAACATTACTGTATTAAGTAGGGTATCGTTCAATACATGGTACTGAGCGTCCATATCTTTAATAAGCACTCCGTTAGGCTCTTCGGGTGTGACACCCATTGTCTTGATTTTTGACAGATAAATAATTTCCATTTGTGTCTCCTTTATATTTTTATTTAGTTACATTACATAATACAGGGCTCATGCCTATTAAGCACGAGCCCTGTATAAAAAGTGTGAGAATTAGTTTTTCGACATAACACCAACTTTGTTGGCAGTCTTCTTGTTTGCATCAACACTGTCAGAGTAGTTACCCTTACCAAGATTGATTGTCTTCATAAGGTTCTCATCGAGAGTTGCAATGAGGTTACTATTAGAGGTCTTAAGACGCTCGCAACCATCTTTAAGCGCTCTAGCAGCCTGAATAAGCTGATCACCGTCACCACCTGAAAGAATACCTTCATCAGGATCATTCAGTTTTCTTGCGAGATCAACAAGATCATCTGCTAAAGAACCAACGTTGTTAGAATATGCACCTGCTGCTACTATGACTTTGTCGTAGGTAGCTGTTGATGTAACGGTGCTCTCATTACCTTTGTTACTCATCAGTATTTACCTCCTATATTAGTCAGCGTTGCGCAGTGCGTTATCGAGTGCTGAGCTGTCATCAGATTCCTGAGTCTTACGTACATAAGAACGGATATCTTCTGCAAGCTGATTCTGAGCCTTTATAAGAGACTCAATGCTAGTCAGCTCCTTCTCCATAACAGAACCAAGAGAAGTGAATGTCTGGTTGCTATTTTTAGTTTCACTATTCGCCTGCTGTACTACATCAGCAAACTTTTCAGTCTCGGCTTTGAGTGCTGAAAACACTTCACTCATCCGACCAAGTAAGGCATTAGCCTTCTCCTCATTTACCTGAATGAGTTCATTAGACATGTTGTTACCTCCAAAAATTTGTAGAGTATCAGTTACGGTACAAGTTGGCGACTTCAAATACCTGTGATACAATATAGTTAGTCATTATGTCATTTTATGACGTGACGTTACTACCAATGTTATCCAAAGAATGTAGATGGGTCTACTTGTTTTCCATCTTTATAAATTTTTAATCTAGTACCTGATTTTGCAATTCCTATTACATTTTTTGCTTTTAGTGTTTTATTTGATATGTCCGGTCCTCCAGACCACATACCATCACTTGGCTCTTTGCGACCTTTATCACTATACCAGCATTTCATGTCTTCAATAACAATGTCAAAACCAGAATTAGTTTTTAGAGTTAGATTGTGATGTCCACTTGAATCACTCTTGCAGTCATAAGTTATTACTGCTTCTTCTGGACATATAATGTTCATATTATTTTCATTACCGTTCCAAACAATAGTTTTATTGTCATTACTTACATGTTTAGAGTAATCACTAAAGTTAGATTTTGAACCAGCTTTACACCAATACTTACCATTATTAGTGATTACAACATTTGTTTCAGAGTATGGTTCATCACTCGCTGTTTCATCAGGACGTGTGCGTCTTTCTTCTAATTCTTCTGAAGTAAGATTATCTGTGTCTTCTATGACATAGTATTTCGCTTCATCAAAGACAACGGGGTCTGATGCAACCATTGAAACATTGTTTGTAACGGCATAAAAGAAACTAATTACTAATGCTAATAACCTTTTCATTTCTTTTTCTTCTCACAATTATATATTATAATCTGACTAAATTTATGCCGTGTTCTTAAGAAAAATTTCATTTCTCACGACTCCTTATCCAGATATAGGAACTACTACATCATAAGTACATTGAGCATAGATTACGGTAATAATAGCATTAGAACCATCACGAACGATATAATATGCTACATCATTTGGATTAATCTGTGTCTTATTACCCTTATTATCTGATGCGTATATAGTTAGATGTACATTATTACCTAAATTATTGTTATTAACATCAGACATCTTAATAGTAGATCCTTTAGCAGCAATTGCAGTAATACCAGTAATCTGTTTTTCTTCTTCCTGTGTATTAGGATACTGATAATTGGCTTCACCATAAATTAAGACTGTATATACTTCCTGTGTAGTAGGATCTTTATAATTGAATACTAACGGAGTGTGTAACCGTGTTATAACTTGTCCTTGAGCAGGCATTGTTACACCTGTAGTTAGTACTTGACCGTCTTTCGTTATTTCAAACTGATTTAATGCCCAAGTTTCACCGATTGAAGGTGTTGTCTTCTGACTTACTTTTAACGGATTATGTACACCAGTTATCCACAACTTTGCAGGTACGCTTACAGTACCTTTATATGTACAAATAAATGTGTATTCATGTCTACCTTCTTCAACAGTAATACCTTGTGTACCATTTGACTGTGTGATATCTGTAATTACACTATCAATAGGTACTTCAGTATTAAATGCAAAAGGACCTTTAACAGGTGTGTAGTTTAATGCTAATGGATCTAAATAAGTAAGAGTTGTCCCAGTAGGTACTTTAATTTCACCACCTATTTTATAATTCTGAGCAGATACTTGATATACAGGTGAGTCACAAACACTTGTTGTTAACTTCATCTTCATGCGTACAAAATAATAATGATATGGGTGATTATCTTCAAGGATTGTATCTAATTGATACTGATTCCAGTCCTTTGTTGTTACCCAACATTCCATAGGATTTTTATCTTGTGACTCTGTAGCGTTGTAAACCTTACGTTTCTTAAATTCTTCTTTATTCGTTATAGGTGTATCTGAACAAGTCATGTACCAGTGTATGTCTTCAAAAGCAGAATTAGGTGTTGTAGCAGGTGTGATATTAGGTACTAAACTAATCGCGTCACCTTGCTTTTTATCACTTAAATCTTCACCTTTGTTTAACGTTATAACTGGTGTCACTGATGAATCACGTGGAACTCCACGTAATTCTGTGAAATCATCTTCACATCTTACAAATACATATTCATATTGTGAAGCATCATTAATAGTCACATTAGTATTTATAGTTAAAGGCTGATACTCATGTGTGACTGGATCTAATTTAGCTGTGCCATCAGGTGTGTATTTTGCTATTGTAGATGTAGTACCATCAGCATAGACACCTATAACATCAGCAGTTAATTTACTACTCTCAATAGTTGTTGCATACACCGGAGAGGTTACTGATGTGTTATCGGTATGCCATGCCTTTTCAACAGCAAACACATGAATAGAGATTAGAAATGTAAATGTAAGCACAGCTACTATAGAACATAGTAACTTTTTCTTCATATTTACCTCCAAATGCAATATAATAACTTATTACCTGTAGTGGCAGATACATATCCTAAAATTTCATCTTTATCATTAAATACAGGTGAACCTGATAGACCTGGCATTATAGAATTTCCATCTTCCATCTCTATTGTAAAACCATTAGGACTTATCTCTATAATAGTTCCTTTTTCTTTAGTGACCAAATGAATCGGTTCATTATTTTCAGGAAAAGTAAAATCTATTAAATCTTTGTCTACCATATAATAGGCTGTATCTTTACTTGTGTCAACTTCCAGAAGTTTCCATGCATCTGGATAAGGTATATGTGCAACACTTACATAATACGGTACATATGTCACATTCTTTTTTATATTAGCATATTGTGATTGATGCTTGTATTGCATAATTACATAAATGACAGCGGCTATTGCTATTACTATAGCCGCTATCCTTATAGCATGATGATATACTAATTTTAACAGTTCTTTCAAACTAAGTTTCTTAGAATGTTTTAAATTGAACACTTCTTAATACTCCTGAGTTTTTAACAGTAGATAAACTTATAGGAAATGTTCTTGTCTCATTAGGTGCTAATGGGTCATCTAAATTATCTATTAAAATGAAGTCCAATAATTTATCATCTTCTGAAACAAATTTTAACATTATTACAAATTCACGATCTACTGTATCTGCATTTGTTACGTCAATTGAATTAGGTACTTCTGTACTTAATCCCATAAAAGTTTTAACACCTGAGACAGGTGTAAGGTAGTTAATCTGGAAATTATTTAATTTCAATCCACCAATCATTACTTCTGGCAACTGTGGTGAATCTATGATGTTATAATCATAAGTTTTATCATCATCAGTAGTGGTAGTAATTTTAATGTCAGTACCTTCAATAGTACCATCAGATTGTAACTTATTATGATCATATGTAGTTAATACTTTTTGTAAATCTTCATAGTTAGTATATGTTTCATTTTCACTTACTGATGTGTCATCAAAGTCATCATCACTTTCATTGGGCGGTGTCCAAATACCACTCTGCATTCTAGTATTTTCAATTGCTTTTGTTTGATATGAATTATAATCATAATCAGCAGTAGCAGTTTCACTAGCTTTGCGATAAACTTTAGATGCAATACCATCACTCAATATAATTGGATTTCGTGATGTTGTGATTACCACGTTATGATCCATGACAACTATACTGTACCAATCACCTGTTCCTTGATTATATATAATAGGTATATCATAACCGTTATAGTTATAATAATATCTTGTATACTGTTGTCCAGCACCTAATGTTGTTTCAAGCGTTTTATCACCATTCATATATGCTTGTACAAGTTTAGTGTAATCATTAGATGTTTTCTCTTCAAATGAAGACATTGTCGTTGTACCATCTTCTAGCATTGCTACGACGGTCATTTGGTTACCATTTTTAGTTATAGATTCTAGGGTTCCATCTACTTGAAAATTATAATCACCAAATTCAACGATGGATCCATTAGGCATCTTTTCTAATGGTTGAGGCTTATCAACAGCTTCTTGAACTACAGTTGATACAGCATTGACACCTTCTTGTACTGTATCATTCATAAGGTTCGTCAAATTTATACCAAACTGCTGTAAACCAAAATATGCTCCAATTACTAATATTATTAATATTAAAAATACTGATAATATTGTAATGGCTAAACCTTTGTTTATTTTCATAGTATAACTTCTCTTTCCGTAATACTTCCTTGGAACTCATGTTGATATATTTTAAACTTATTCAACTTCGTCCCAAGTTCATAGTATGCAAAATTACCATCTGCTTTATTTGTAGGTAATTTTTCAACCTGTGTAGTTTCAATAAAGAAATAGGTATCTTTACTGTTTTGTGCACCAAGTCTATGGTTGCAGGTTTTTGTAACCCAAGTCTGCATATCCATTTTATTTGACATTGTAAATATGAAATAAACTTTTACAGTAGGTCCTAAGCGAAGTGCTGTTTTAACAGCATCTTCTTCACTATATTTCAAGCCAGAGAATACGCCTGTAATTTCCCAAAACATTAGGAATACAAATATAGGTTGACCTACTTCACCAGATTCTATACGAGACTGTACTATACCTACAACTGTCATTAACATGTCTTTAAAATCAATCATAGGATTACATAATGATTTTACAGATTCGTCTACATAGTTCTCCGGTACAACTAAATCATAAGAATTTTTGTCTGCTATATTTAGTATAACAGTAACGTCATTCTTATGCTTTAAGTTAGTGAGTAAAGTTAAAGTATTATTTAAAACATCTTCACGATTAAATCCAGATACTAATACATTTTCATTAGCATCTTCACTTAATACCATGGTGACTGGAGCTTTATTGACAGAGTAATCTGCACGCTCACCAACTATAAATGTAGTTTGTCCATCAAATGTATCTGGATAGTCTTCATACCATTCATCTATTACATATGAAGGTATTAACTGTTTTTCATCAAAGAAAACAGCCTCGTGACTTTCTTCATGCATTGGCTCTAAAAGTTCACGTACACTAGATACATATTCATCAATTTCATCGTCACTTAAGAAAGGTACGCGCCAAAGTTTATTAGCCTCTTTGTTCTGTCCAGCAGTATCGTTTGTGTACATATATCCAAACTTCTCTTTTATCTTACTTGCTATATCATTACCAAGTAATTCTGTAGAAACTTCAGAAGTACTACGTAATGCAGCACGTACAGAGAAATTTGCTTTTGTATCATTAGACAGAGTACCTTTCATTGACTGTGATGTAAACCAGAGATGACAACACATAGCACGTGCTAGTTTTGTAACTAGTGTGATAAGACTTGTGATCTCATCAATTATTTTAGGAGGTACGACTTTGTCATTAAACATAACCTGGAACTCATCGCATATTACAAGAAGTCTAGGTATTTCTAATCCTTCGTCGATAACATGTGTTTTATACCAGTCCCAATCTTGACGCATGTCATGCCATTTTACTTTTTTACCACCATGCTCTTCAGAATACTGCTTCAAAATATCTTCACGTACATTTTGAATTTTAGTTTTACCATACTTGTTGATTATTCCCTGCCTACGTTGCATTTCCTTGTTTAAAGCACGGAAAAGAGATAGAGCATAAGCACCATCGGTAGTACCAGATATGACACTAAGATGCGGAATTATTGAAACACGTTTAAAATAAGTACCGTCTTTCAATAACTGAGTCATTTCATCTTTACTCATATAGCTTCCATCATCTTTGACACCACGTGTAAATTTAGCGGCTTCGACATTCTTGAAGTCAATGTATATGATATTAAGCTCGCTTGGTGGATATTTAGTTATAAGACTTACTAACATCTGATTAATTGCTGCTGATTTGCCAGCACCAGTTGCACCACCCATTAAAGCATGTACATTATCATCACCAAGTACTAATGGAAAACCACGTGAAGGGTCACCGTCTGCTAAACCAAAGTTCAACTCAATTCCTTTTACTGTATCCCATGTCCACCATTTATCTTTAGGAATGTATCTTTCTGCAAATCCTTTAGTATAATGTAAAGTGGCAGGTTTAAAGTTCTCAATACCATCTTTGAATGTAATTATTGCTTGTTCTCCTAA
>Ga0247608_10000128_pt1 | contig 144870 bp, 176 predicted proteins | sample 176DNAGHGlowgp2_FD_193490 | JGI IMG/M metagenome (GOLD analysis project Ga0247608, IMG submission 193490) | Sheep rumen microbial communities from Palmerston North, Manawatu-Wanganui, New Zealand - 1766 DNA GHGlow gp2 | ecosystem: Host-associated > Mammals > Digestive system > Stomach > Rumen...
TTTATTTGCTTTTCTCTTCCTCTTTCATTAATTAACACTTGTCCTTTTCCTGTCCACATCCTTCATTTTTAGCTCTTCTTTGCCTTTCTTTTAGAGTTTTATACTCTCTTCTTTGCAAAATATAGCAGTTTGGACATAATAATGTCTTTGCTCTACTAGATGGAACATATAACTGTTGACAGTTATGACAAGGAACCTTATAATCTTCAATCTGATCAACTATCTTTGAAATATCTTCGTCTAGATTTGTAACATGAAAACCTGCTCTTTTGTTCCAATCAATCCAATCTCCATCGAAAGTTTCAACAGTTTTTGGAAAGCTCTTAACAAAAGATCGAGAATTTAAATTCAGCAGAGCCGAATAAAAATTTAAATTTATTCCGATATCTTTTCTAGACAACATTTTATTAATGAATTTTTCTCTTCTTTTCCCGTAATTAAAATCATCCTTCTTATTTACGAGATAATATATATAACTCCGATCATAGGGGCCAAATAAAGGAACTCCTATTTGCTGCTTACTATATTTGCCATATATAATCATTCCAAGTATAAAAATTCTAAACTCTTTGGAAGCTTTTATTTGATTAATATGATTAATTTCTTCTTTCGTAATATAAAAATCAATTTTAGGTCTTTTAACCCAATTTTTATTCAAAGCTGCTTTGGTATAATAATCAAATTCAGAATCTATTAATTCTTTTTCTATTTCAGAATCAAACACTAAATTTTTTCATTTATTTCAAGCTTCTGTTTTATCGACATTATTTTCTAACAAATACTTATACAAATATAATCTTTGCAAATATAATTCTATCGATGTAGCATGAAACATTTTTACAATCTTATTATTAGCAACAGATTCTTCAGCATTTCTTTTTCAATCTCTAACCGTAACAATACACCATCCTTTCTTAAAAAAAGAATTCAAAATTATTATAGATGTCCCTTCTTCTGAAGTCAAGCAGGAAAATTATTTTTATCTTTATCTTTGTTTTCCCCTTATAATTCCCTTTCTTTATACATTGGCCTTCTATACATTATCCTTCTATACATTATCCTTCTATATATTAGCTTACTATATATTAGCTTTCTATATATTAGCATTATATATTATATATTAAAAGCTATTTATATAATTATCTATAGAATATAATATTATATTATGAGAGAATCGAATAATATAAAAATATTCAGCGTTATCTTTTGAAAAAAGATAATGCAAATAAAGAAAAAAGTATAAAAGAAAAAGAAAAAATAAAAAAAGAATAAAGAAAAACGAAAAAAGCAAACAATGCCTTAGAAAAAAGATATAACTTTACTTGACTTATCTCTAAAGAGAATCTATAATAATTATGAAGGGACTAATAATGTATAACATTATTGTTTTCCTTTTCTAATATACACAAGGCGGTGCCCATTATGCAAGAAATTATTTCTACATCAGAATTAAAAGAGTTTCTTGAAGATTTTAAAAATGAGCATTCGGACTGAAACTATTCTAATAATAAAATGATAATCAATATTATCACTAGAGATGGATCAAAGATTCAATTTCTACATTTGCCCCCAAATACTCCAAAGGCATTAAAGAGAGAAGTTGAATACTACAATACTTTCAATATTTGATTAAATCCAAACTCTCTTACATCAACTCTAGATAATTGTTATTTCTGTTGAAGTTTAACCGAATTAAAGCTCTTACTTAACTATCTTTACGAAAACATGGATAACTTCTGTAATTCGTATTCACAAGACGCTCTTAACATTGAAACAATAATCTATTAATAACAAACAAAATACTAAAATTTTAAAAAATAAATTCTATTTTATTTTCTCAAAAAGTAAAGGAAGGTAATTAATGCCAGTAGTTCAAAATTTATATCAGATATTTAAATTACCAGCTTCATTTTTAGTTGAAAATAATTGTAAAATAGACCACTATACATTATCTCAAGGATTAAAAGATGGTAATGTTGTTGCAATTGGAGATAATCTAATTTTCCAACAAATTCGCTATTACTATGGCAACTATGATGATCACAGAAAATTATTCTTTGATATACAGAAACTTAGAAATAGCTCTCACTTTTATGCTAAACAAGGTAAATACAAAGAAGCTCATATTTTAATGAAATATATTATCGAAAAACTCTTTGTAAAAGACATTGTAAATGTATTAATTGACAAAAAGAAAAGTGACTTCCATAAATTTAGAGTCAATGGCTTTGATCTCAACGGAGAACACTATGTATACCTATGTAGTGGAAGTGGACAAATTAGAAGAAACACAGCAACTTTTATTAATGACAAACTTCATGATAAAATTGTCTCAATTCTCAATTGTGATTTAGACAAAAGAACATCTGAATATGTCCTTGCAAAATATTCCGCTTATTTCGCTCTAGCTTTCTCTTCTATTTTATGAGTAAGAACACCAAGAGTCTGTGTCATTAAAGATTTCTATCATCAATTGAAAAATCAAAATGTAGATTTCATTTGCCCAGACGAAAATGGTAAATCTCATATTGAACCAAGGATTATGGACTTAGAGTTAAATTGCGCAGATGGGCAAGGATTAATTGACCCTAAATTCGCTCAATTTTGGGGACAAGATATGGATCTATCTTACACTCCATGCTCGTTTGTAGCTCGTTCTTGTTTCATAAAAGGAAACTTGGTTACATTTGATTTCAAAGAATATGCTAGACAACACGGAATTTCAACGATTAGAGATAGATGGGGAGATATTTATAACATAGATGAAATAGATGTTTTAATAAGTGAATCTCAGTTTAAAACTTATAAATATTATGGAAGCTGAAAAGAGTTCGAAAATATTACAAAGAAAAATGAAATTCACTGAGGAGTTGCTAGATATAGTAAGCAATATGATGACGATTATGTCCTTGCTAACTATCAATATATTCAATCTCTCGATCTTTCTAAAGAAGATATTAAAACTCTCATTGATCCTACAGTAAATTGGATTCATCAAATTTGCTCAGGAGATCCACTTTATACTATGCTCTATTGTTTTGGCCCTAAAAACGAAGATCTTTCATACCAAAGACTCTATGGAACAGCTCAAACAACAGCAACTAAAGCAATTATCAAAAATCGTAATTTTTTAAATGATTCTTATGTTCAACAAAAAATTTATAAAAGTATTGCTGAAACAATAAATCGTGCTAAAATTGGTAAAATATGGATAAAAGGTAACTATCAATTTATGATTGCTGACCCTCTCGCTCAATGCCAAGCCGCTCTCGGATTAGAGACGACAGGAGGGCTAAAAGCTAATGAAATATATTCAAAATTTTGGCGCGATAGAAAACCATCGGGTGGCGTTATAGATTGCTGCCGTTCACCAATGATTGATGTCCATGAACATAATCCAATGAATTTAAGCGTGAACAATGATGAAAATAATTATTGATATCAATATATTACATCTGGAATAATTTATAATACCTATGATACATCTTGTTTCCGTCACGAAGATTCAGATTATGATGGTGATATTGTTCTAACAACAGATAATGAGTTCTTTATTAAAGGCTCTCACAAAGATCATAGCATCATAACTTATGAAAAAGGCCTAGCAACTCCAGCAAAGATGACAATTTCTAATATTACAAAGACTGTCATGAAAGGATTTGGAACAGGTGTTGGTGGTTTCTCAAATACAGCCACAATTCTCTATGCTATGGCAGCTATATTCAACAAACCTGAGCAAAAAGAACTTCGCGATGAAATTATGACAAGAATTAAACTTCTCCGTGAAATAGTTGGCCAAGAAATTGACCGAATTAAAGGTGCCGATAAGCCATCTCTTCCTGCAGAATGAAAGGAATATCTAACTTTCTCACCCGACGATTCGGAAGAAGAGAAAATTCGTAAATCTCGCCACAATTCACTCGTAATTTCAAAGAAACCTTATTTCTTCCGTTATCTTTATCCAGAACTTAACAAACGATTCAAACAATTTGAAAATTCCTATAATCAAGTTAGCAAAGACATGTTTGGTATAAAGTTCAAAAAGCTCTTTAAAAAAGAGGATAAGACAGAAGAAGAAAAACAACTTATTCGAAATTATCAAAAATATTCTCCTCTCATTACGTCTGACTGTATCATGAATTGTCTTTGTAGAGAGATTGAAAATATTGACTTCGATATAAAATTTTCTCGAGATTATTCGGCCTCAGACTCTTCATCTAAACCATCTCATAAAAAAGCTGTGTCTCTACTCCCTTCATTTGAGGAAGAACTTAAAGATTCATTCGATCCTCAAAAATTTGAAGCAGTGAAGAGCCTTTATAAGACTTATAATTCTCGCAGACAAATTAAACACTTAACGTCTCTTCTTGAAGCCTCAGTTCTTCCAGAAGAGTATGCAGACTTTTCAGAAATTCGTTCATCTGTCTATACTTCAATAATAGATGATTTACAACAACAAGTTGTAAAATACGGAATTTCAGGACAAGAATTTTTATTTTATTGCAATCGTCTATCTAAAACTTATTCTAACTTTAACTGAGGGTTTGCATGAGATGTTTTAGAAGATCAATTAATTCGTTTAATTCCTCAAGGAGAGACAGTTGTCCCTGTAAGGGTTCCTCTTGATGAAGATGGAAACCCATCTGATCCTGATGCCCATTTCTATTTAGGAAGTTGGTACAAGCTCCGCGATCTTTCCCCTTCGGAAGCAGAGGAATATATAGATAATATTGTAACACCAGATTCAATATCACCTGATCTTAACGGACAACAAGAACAATTAATTGACAACACACCAGACGAAGAGGAGGCTATTTAGTTATGAACCAAATGCTTAAAAATATGTATGAGACTTTTGAATCTCAGCAAGATGATCCACAATCTCAAGAAATTTTGTCGACCATAAAAAGAGTTATTTCTACCACAGAATTTAAACTCTTCTCATCTAATGTTCAAGATTTCTATACTTATTTCTTATTCATTCATCTACAAACCCCTTCACCTTCTTCATCTCCTGTCTCTCCTGCAGAACAAACTAAACAAGAAAATTATGAGAAACAAAAATTAACACAATTTATTCTCACCCTAGGTTTTTCGCAGAAGGATGCTGAAACATTTATAAAGGCTCTTTACCCTTATGCTCTCAGGCATCTTAATATTCTTTTAGGTGAGAAAAACCCCGCTTTATGGGACATAAAATTAAATTTTTGCGATTTAGTGCCCCTTAACGAGGCATTTACGGACATTTATCTTTATATTGCTCCTGAGGATCTTTCGTTCTTAGAGTCACTAATTTCTAAAGACAAAGATCGTTGAAACAGTGATTTAATAAAACTTCTTATTAGTTTCATTTGCTTCTCTCGAGCAAACCCTCATCCAAACGGGTGAATAAAATATGATTCGAAGTCTAAAGATTACATCTTTTACCTTGCATCATGTCAAAAAAAAGATGCAAAATACAAAGAATACTTGACTTCTACCCTACATTCAGTCTATAATTTAGATATGAGGGTTGTAGGTTCTACTCAGCCAATCCCATGTTTCAAACTAAAATGGCAACAGCAACCTCAATCTCTTATCTGTTTAGGGAGAGCCACACCTGATACCATCAATACCTTTTACGACACTCTCATTCAAAAGGTTTCCTCCTAACGATTCACATCCTATGTTTCATATTTTCTCTTTATATAAGGTGTCTCTTCCTAAACCTCAATAACAAAAAACAAAAATAAAAAAAAGGATATAAAAAAGCCATGAAAAACAAAGATATCAATAATAATGAAAACACAAAAATAAAGAAGCCTAAACTTTCACGTAAAGAATTAAAAGCTCAAAAAGAAGCCTATAAGCAAGCAATTGATTCTCATACACCAAAGCTTTCGCTCTACTGTATTGGTCCTCAAAACTGGTCTCCAGATGTTGATGCCGACAGATTCCGCAAAGGGCTCCCACCTCTTGCTTATACCTATGTTGCGACAAAAGAGGAAGCCAATGAATTCTGCGATCGATTCTTCTTTGTTAAAAGATACAATCACTTCAGAATGTGGTGTAACTTAAGAAATAAAAATTTATTTGACCCTTCTGTTTGGGAAGAATATGTAGATATTGTTGCTCCTGAAACCGAAGAAGATGCAGCTCCAGAGGAAGTTCTTACCTGTTTTAAAGTAACTTACTCTGCCGAAGAAATTACTGCCCTAATGAGAATTTTATCTCTATCCCTTCCTGTAGGAGCAGCTTGGGAAACAGATGCAGAACTTGCTGCTTTTGAGAAATTTTATCAAAAGATTGGCAAACCTCTCTTCGTAGAAATGCATGATAATCTTGAAGTTTTAAAGAAAGATGCTGCAAATTATAATGACACTCAATTCAGTGGCGATGATACTAGTGATGATTCAGAAACAGATATCTTTGCTTAAATAATTATCACCAGCGTAATATCAAGTAACGACAACACACGCAAGGAGGTCTTTCTCTTATGAAAAGAAAGTACAAATTAATTTCTAAAGAACTCGGAAATATTGAAAAGGAAGTAGAAGTTAGAGAACCTTCTCACTTTGAAGCCCAGCTTCGCTATCCCGCTAAAACAATTCTTCCGAAGAAAGGAAAAGGATCTCGCTATTCGAGGACATCTCATCCTTCTACACAAGAAATTCTAGATGCTCTTACAGAGCTTGAAGAATCACAACTTCTTGATCTAGAGCTTGAAGATGAAGAAACCGTCGACGATGGCGACGAAGTTGACAATAGTAAACAATAAATAATCAACAAGACAAAAGGATCACCTATCATATGTATCACAATTATAAAATTATCGTGTCCTCTGAAGAATATAATAATTTAAAGACAAAAAAAGATTCCTGTATCTTTCTTCAAAATCAATATTTATCAGAGTTCCACGAACCCCTAAAAATAGGCGACTGCTTACAAATTCTTTGTGACAGTTCCGCTACCCCTGCTCTCTTCTTTACAATAATATCATTTACGAGAGACGCAGATTTCTTAGACGAAAATTATACCATGCTAGAACTCAGGCGAATGAACTCTATCGACATGGTTTAATTGATAAAAACAAAAAAACAAAAAAACAAAAAAATGGAGGAAAACACAAATTATGACAGAAAACAACAAACCAGCAACAATTTCAGCAGAAGACGTTTTAAAAGCTTTCGACGGAGTTATCGCTCAAATCCAATCAGAATTAGAAAAGACAACTTCTCTTAAAGCCTATGTAAAATTAGAAGGCAGACTTGAAGCTTATGCAGATTCTAAAGCTCTCGTATCTCGTTACTTTGAATCAGTATCAGCTGCAGCAGAACCAACTACTCTTACAGAAGAAAACATCGACGCTGTTGTAGAAGAAGCAGGATCTACTAAAAAAGCTTCTAAGAAATAATAGAAATTACATGCATTAACACTAAAAATTAATTTTTACTTGACCTCCCTATGAATTCAGTCTAAAATATTTTTGTAGGGAGGTTATCCTTATTATAAGATAAGAAAGGACATACTTAAAATTTTATGAAGAAAACACAGGATACCAAGAAAAAGAACAACAAAAAGTATAAAAGCAAGAAGTTCTCTGGCTTATTCTATTCAATTAAATATTTCTTTAGAAGATTTAAAACATTCTTCTTTTTATGCCGCTATCCTTTCATGGCTCCTCATAATGTTTGGACAGGGAAAAAAGTAAAATTTCCTTCATATAGTGAATATGACCTCATTCCAACAGGATGGCGCAAAGCTTTTGGTCCTGCTCTTCTAAAAGATCTTAAAGCTGCCCTTAAAAAAGATCCTTATGATTTTTATTTTGTAGATATTAAAGAAAAATACGGGACTCTTCGTCTATATGCCAATCTTTATTCGAAAGAGGTAGAAGACGTTTTATTCCACTATGAAAAACTCAGCGAAGATTACTGTATATGTTGCGGAGACAAAGTTTCCTATCAGTTTGGCTTTTATCGTCTCTGTCATCTTTGCCTCTTAAATGATATTAAAGATGATCGTTTTGCTTCAGATGAGGAAATGTTTGCTTACATGGAGGAATTCAAAATTAAACCAGACGACCAAGAAGATGACGATGAGGAGGATTTAGATTTATAATGAAAACAAATCAAGTGCTTTTTAAATTTTATGCAGTAGAACTAGACAAATTTTCTGAATTTTCTATTCTTAATGAAAAAGAAAGGAAGTACTTAAGTGCGGTGATTAGGCCATTTAGAGACAAAATAGAAACTATTTCTAAACACGGTGACGATGAAAGAGAATTTATTGAAATATCACTTTTGGATGAAGGAGAAAGAGATGACATTTACTCCCCTTACTTCAAAACCAATACAATGTACAAAGGGATGAAAGAAGGTAAATCTTATACATTGGAGGAGTTAGGTTTATAATGAAAACAAATCAAGAAATTCTAGATTTTTATGGAGTTGAATTAAATAAAATATATAAGAGAAAAGATGAAGAAGCATATTTTAAAATAGGTATAAATAAAGTGAACAATTTGATGGTTATCTATTCTGAATTTGTAAATGAAGTAGATGAAGTTGAATCTGATTGCATATATGATAGGAGTAATTCTTATTGCACTAAGGCAGCGTTTTTTTCTATATTAGCATTAAATAATTGGAATTATGAAGAATATAAGCGTCCTATTCTTGATGAAAAAGAGCATGAATATTTGTCTTTTGTGCTAAGACCTTTTAGGGAAAAAATTAGATCAATTTGTAAATTTCATATTCCAAGAGATTGTGAATGTATTAGGATTATGTTTGATAATTATTTCGCTTTAGATTTTCCTTATTTTAAAGAAGGTTTAATGTATAAAGGTATGCAAACAGGAAAAGATTATACTCTCGAGGAGTTAGGTTTATAAACCAGAGATAAAGGATATATTAAGTTAAATGGCAAGTAAAGAAAATTACCTATATAAAGTAGGCGACACACTAATGTTAAAAGAAAATTTAATATTGGTAAAAGTTGTTAAAACTCATAAAAACAAATATTGCGTCATTTATCCGCATTTGATAGATCCAGGAGAATTCTGGGTAAGTGAATCTGAACTAGCAGAAAAACCGCTTAATTATGAGCAAAGAATATTTGAAGCTTATATTGAATATCGAGCTAAATATGAAAAACTAATAGACAGGCTTTATAGTCCACATTTTAGAGAAAAATATTAATTAGATTAGAAATATAAAAATAGAAATATAAAGATAGAAACAATATAAAGAAGAAGAAGAAAAAGAGGGAAAAGAGAAAATGTTAAAAGTTGCATGTAAATTAGAAGTCCTTGCCAAGAACGGTGAGAAACCTTTAGTTCCAGTAAATCAACCACGTATTTACATCCAGTCATATAAAGGTATGTCAAGCCGTTTAATTTTATCAGTAGAAGGCACGGAGTATCTCTTAGATACAAACGACCTTTATGATGCAATCGACAAAATTGCTTCTTAATAAAAAAAATAATAATAACAGTAACAACAGGAGGACCACCACCCACATGAGTCAAGAATTTATAGTTGAAGTTAGGAGAAAATCTGATCAAAAAACTCTCTTCACCACAGATTACGTTTGCGGAAGAGGGGATATCCAAAGTCTTATTTATCAGAATCTTCCATTCAAAAACGACGAATATGTTATACAACCCGAAAATGATCAAAACATTCGAACCCTTATCAAAGCTTTAGAGAATAAAGAAGATGAGATCGTTGGAGCAATCAATCAATATATGGACAAGATTCAAAGCGCAACTTTGTTATTGTCAACCGCCACAAATCCAGAAATGGCTTCAATGTACAAAGAAAATATTAGCGATATCAAGGAAGAGATAATTCAAAATCTATCCTGGGATTACTCAACAGCTTATCACATAGATTTAATGATGGATAGGGCTAGAGACATAGCCGCAGAGCTAGAGCGTACATCTCCAGGGGAATACGAAGCCGTAGTGATATGGTCATACTAATGCAGTAAAAAAGGAGCTACTAGGTCTATGATAATAAAACTTCTTCTCTATTGCACCCAAAGTAATAAAAGATTATTCTTCGATACTCTATCACTAAAATATATGTATGGTATAGATGGAAAAAAGGACAAGTTTAATGCTCTTAATGGCAAGATCCTAGGCACCTGCGACTTTGAAGTTGAAAAAATAGAATACAAGCATATTCATGAAAGAGATAAGTTTGGTATATTGCATAATGAATCTTGGTATGAATATAGAGGAATAAATATTGGGAATGAAGAAGATTGTGACTTGCCTAATAAGAGTTGTTTGAGCGCTGAAGAAATATTTGATTATTTAATTAATAAAGATGGCTATGCAATTCACATTAAGAATCTATACATCTTTGATAAGCCAAAAGAATTAAGCGACTTTTTCCAACCAATTCTTCCTAATCCTAAACACATAAAGTTCGCAAATTGGATAGCGAATTATTACTGGGCACTTGGCGACTATACAACCAAGAATCCAAAGATGACTTGCAAGGAACTTGTCGAAACTTTTAATAAATCAATTTCAATAAAAAAGGCACCACAGAATATGATGCATTGTTGGGGGGTACGAGAAGGTGGAGGCATGATGGAGGATAGATTTTATATGAACATTCTAATCTCAATCCGTCCAGAACATTTATGCAAGATATTAAATCATGAAAAGACCGTAGAGGTTAGGAAGACAGTATTAAAGGACATGTTATGAAATATATAAGAACAAAAGATAATATATATGAAAGTGAAAAATATTGGAAAAAACCACCAATAGAAATTATGGACATAAATGAAGAAATTATTACAGAATCTGATAAGATAGAAGAATTGTGTGACGAACTTGTTATTGATGATAAAACAAACTCAAACAGTAAGCCGTTTACTTACCCTGATAGTTGAGAGAATGTATTAAAAAAAGAAGTTGGCGAAAATTTAGACTTTTGTGTTGGAGAAAATGGTGCTATCTATGGTGCTATATGGGTTAGAGATAGAAAAGGTTTGCCAATTCTAAAGCCAGTAGCAAAAATGAATGATGAAGGAAAATTAAAATTGTTATAAAAGATAAAAAGAAGGGGAGCTTTTACGAAGCAAGAGAGGGTTGCCCTTTTTTTATGTCGAGAGGTAACGACAACCTGATGAGGAAATTAAGATTCCGATTTATATTTAAAAAAATGTAAATTAGAGTTTTATATACTCCTCGTGATCATCATGATTACGAGCTCTCATGAATGAGGGAAAAGAGCAGAGGTTAGCTAAGACCTCTTATTAGCTGCTCTAACTCGATTTTAATGAGGTGAAAATCCTGTAGGATATTTTAATATCTTAATGGGTCACTCCTGAGGAACTAGGAGTAGAGGAAGGTGAGACTCCTCCCTATCAGGTATAGACAGGTACCTGACCGTGGTATTCGATACTGCTCGGGCAGTAATTGCGGAAGAACGAAATGAAAGGGTTAGACAATCCCAAAATAGAAATCTGATTTCTATTAATGTCTGAGTGTGCCCTCTTTGGCATAATGTTCCTTAAGAATCAGCCCTGGTGGTAGATGGACGATTCTTTGAAGATTAACCACACTAGCAGAAAAATCTTGCGAATTTAGTAAGCTAGTAAAAGAAATAATAGGACCGCCGTGTTGGATAGGATTGGCGGACGAGTGAAAATAGTAAATCCTAGTGCGAAAACATAAACACAAAGATCAGATATTAAAGTTGCCGATTAATATCAATTGATCTCTTAATGGCAAAAAATAATAAAATATACAAGAGAGAGAAATCTTTAAAACAAAAGAGGTCCCCCTGACTCCCATGATTGCGGGAGGCAGTTTCAGATAAATTGGACCTAAACAACTATTAAAGATTTCTCTTTTCTTTTTGTTTTAAATGAATTTATTATAGGTTATAATAGGTTGATTTAAAATAAAAAAGGAGAAAAGATATTATGTTATTAATTATTTTATTAACTCCTGTTATGTTTATAGGGGCAATTGCCCTTGGAAACTTAATAGGTTTCTTGCTTAGTGGCTGCAAGTAAAATAATGCCACAATAAAAGCCGTTTGAGACACCATGCGGGGTATAAACGTTGGAAGTATAAAATAAAAGGAGAAAGTTATGTTAAAAACATACTTTTTCAGTCATGATCTTCAACAAGTTCATGGCAAAAGATTTGAGGCTATGCTTTTTGACATAGCTTTCAATAAAGATGGCTGGATATTCTCGTCCAACCAACAAGACCTCTATGAAGGTACAGACTTCATATATAGGGGTCAGAGGTTCGACCTCGCTACAGGAAGTGGCGATAGAAAAACCAAAGATTTATGGAAAGGACAATACTTTCCATATAAGTTATCTGATGACTGTCAGATTGAGATAGGAATCAGATTAAAGAATGGCATTCAAGAATTCAAAGAGCCAGTTGTAGTTCTGGAATTTGAAGAATTCTATTCTGAAAGTATGGCATTCAAGGCCTTGGAAACATTGGTCAAAGAAATGCCTAAAGTGAGGTTCGAAGCAGCTCGTCTGTTAGATGAGTATAGAATCTCACTAAGAAAATCTCGTCAAAAAAACTAGGCGAGATGGTCAAAATCCTAACTGAAAATGTAGGTTAGGTCAGGTCAATGTGCAACATTGGTCCAAGCCTGATTGCCTCGGCAACCCCGAGAGGAGAAAATAATATGGAAGAATTAAAATATAATAATTGTATAATACTGTTAAATGCAGTGTTAGAACAAGCCATCAGGGATTTTATCGATGGCGAAGGAGACGAACAACTAAATAAAGAAGGGATCAGATACATCTCTTCTTTGTTAGAAAAGAACCCAGATGAGGTTCTAAAGGCTGCTACAAAATTAAGAGCAGCTATTATATTATATGATTTTAATGGTAAGAAAAAAGAAGCTCTTATCAATGACTTTATGGAGAGAATTTAGTAATGAAAAAAGTAATCAGATTCATTAAGTATCTATTTAGATACTGTTTTGTTCTAAATTCTAAGGAAAAACAAATCCTTAAAGAAGATCAAAAAATGCTCTCTACATACGGTGAAAGAGGATACTTCCCTGATTACCGTGCCAGTGGAGTATATTACAAACTCTTCAAATAATATGAAGAGATATATTTACGTTGGTTCATACTCTATATGGGGTGTGGACCAAAAAGAAGTCCTCTTCTTGGAGACTAAAGCGGTCTCTGAAGGCAGAGCGAAAACAAATTTCCTCTGTCAAATCAAAGACAGAAGAGGATTTAACAAAGATGCTGGAGGATTTACCCTTTCTGGCATCATTGAAGAATTTACAGAAGAAGAAGCTCCTTCTGAAGAAAGCAGATATGTAGAACAGAATGGAGTTCTATATATTGTCTCTGACGGAGGAACCTTAGAAGAAATCAAATAAAAAAGCAAGGCCCGCCCTTAGGGGTGATCGGTGCAAGTCCGATGCGGGAAACCGTGGCGCTCAGAATACAAAAAAAGGAGAAGAATAAAATGAAAAAGATTAAAATTTATGAAGCATTAAAAGAAAAATTTAAAAAGGAAAAAATTATGTTTACAATTGATGAAAATCAATATGAAAAAGTAATCTATACTGATAATAGTCATATAGTATATGATTACGAATTTGATACCCTGAGAGGAGAAAACAAATTTGATATGAGTCTAGAAGTAGACAATGATTTTTTAACTATAAGGATGTATGATGACAGTGTCATTGTACATAGAGAAATTAATGAACAAGATATTGATAGAGTTCTAAATCCTGTCAGAAACTTTATTTAGAAGGAGAATAAAAGTATGAGAATTAAGTTTGAAGGCCTTTATTATATTAAAGGCCAATTTTCAGGTTATGCAAGCACCTGCGTAGAAGCTCGCAACATTAAAGAGGCAAAAGATGCCTTAAAAGAAAAGCTTCTTTCTCAACAAAGAAGAAATAGGGGAAGTTTCAAATTTAAAGGAACTTTCCAAAAAATATAAAGTATAAAGGAGAAAAAATGAAAAGTAAACAAGAATTACTTGACTTCTTTGGAGTCAAATTGAACAAAACATACGCATTATCAGGAAATATCCTCTATGGAAATCCTAGATATTTCCGAGTAGTAGAAGTAAAAAATAACAGAGGAATAAAAGAGTTGATGGTTCAGACTAAATTGGACTATCCAGACACTCCTAGTGACTGGGATTGCTACAATTCAGATGAATCATTGTTCTTTTTAAGTCATTATGACTACAAACTAGCTCCTTTGAAACCTCTTCTAAAAGAAGAAAGGTCATATTTCAACACAATAATATGGCCTTTAAAGCATGAAATTGATTTCATCGTTAAAAGAGGGAAAGAGAATAAAGAATGGATCGAGATTGCTACTCGTCCTGAACCTGAAGAAGGATATGAGCAAGAAATTGTCTCTTTGTATAAATTCCAAAAAGGAACTGAGTATAAAAGAATGAAGAAGAATAAAAAATATTCCTTGAAAGAATTAGAAATGGATCAGCCATATCAAGTTGCTCTAGCAAAATTACGATAAAAAATGCAAAGGAGAAAAATAGTATGAAAACGACAAAAGATTTGTTAAAATTTTATAATGTAGAGCTGAATAAGCTTTATAAAATTACCCCTTCTGGAATACTTAAAAAAGGGGCAAATTACTTTAGAGTCATAGAAAAGTTAGAAAGTAAGAAAAGTACTAACAAAAAATTAGTACTTCAAACAATGTCGTGGTACCCTGAGTCTTCAAATGACTGGAATTGGTCCACTGAACAAAATTTAAGCTTTTTGCTCGAAGTAGATTACAAATTAGCTCCTATAAAAACGATGACCTATAAAGAAAAGCAATATATTTATGATATCGTTGCCCCTTTCAAGCATAAAATAGAATACATTTCTAAGAAAGGGAAAGGGGACAAAGAATGGATTGAAATTGGTACTCATCCTGAAAAAGGATACGAAAAAGAGGTTATTTCTCTTTTCAAATTCAAAAAAGGAACAGAGTATAAAGGCCTAAAGAAAAACAAAAAATACTCTTTAGAAGAACTAGACTAGATCAACCCAATATAAGGAGAAGATTATGGTAAAATTAAAAGACATTTACGAAAGGATCGTTGGCATTCCTGTAAAAGGGAATATTAAATGTCCTTTTCATGAAGGAGATGATACTCCTTCTCTTCATCTATATGATGATCATTTCTATTGCTTCGGTTGCGGGAAAGCAGGAAAACCTGCAACCTTAATAAGCAAAATTAAAGGAATTTCTTACGGTGAAGCAATGGAAGAAATTGTTAAAGAATTTGATATTCCTTATGAAAAGAAAGAAATCATAGACAGAGATGCCTATGACGCGAAAGTTAAGAGAACAAAGCTTCTCGAAGACTTCGCAAGAAGTTTCTCTGCTCTTCTTCCAAAAGAAGAATATAGAGGGATTTCTTATAAGATTTTGAAGGAAAACTTAATCGGGTTCTATCCTGAGGAAGCCTCTGTAAAATCTGATGAAATTACAGAGAGTATTGGGTTAACAAGCCCAATGTTCAGAAAAAGAATAATGATTCCTATTAAAAACCAATGGGGATTTATAGAAGGCTTCATCGGTAGAAAAACTGATAATGATTCTTCTGATCCTAAGTACCTGTTAACAGCAGGTATAAAGAAACCTTTATATAATTGGGATGAAGCTAAAAACTTCTCTACAATTATAGTGGTTGAAGGGGTCTTTGATGCTTTGTCTTTCAAAGAGATGGGGTGTCCAAATGTAATAAGTCTACTCGGTTGTGAATTATCTGATCAACATAAAGATTTACTACAAAATAAGCAGCTTATATTGGTACTGGATAATGATGATCCAGGTAATGCTGGAACAATCAAAATTATCCAACAATTTAAAGAAAGACTCTTTAATCTTAAGGTAGGTATTTTGCCTGAAGGAGTAAAAGATCCTAATGAATTATTAGTCTCAGGCTTGGAGAGAAAAATTTCAAAAGTAGATGCAATTGATTTTGCGATTCACTATTGGAAAGAAAAATTCCCATTAGATAAGGCCTGGGAAAAAGTCGCTGCTTTAATAGGTAGTGACCAGCCTGAATTTAGAGGAAAATATCCTTTAAATCTAGGATTAAATCCAATATTAATTAAACAATATTGGGAAAAATTTTATAAAATAAAGGAGAAAGACAATGCTTAAGTTCAAAGGTATTAGTTTCGCTCATAATCTAAGAGGTTATGCAGTAGGAACTGCAATGTTTGAGGATACAGAAGAGTATCCAAATGACTTTGAAATAGTAGAGAAAAAACAGTATGCCAATGGTGTAATATACTATTCTCAAAGTAAGAGTAGAGATGAGCTCTATTTAATAGGTTTCATTGCTGGAGATGGCAAATGGTGGTCATCTAACCAGGATGAAGTTAATAAAACATTTTCTACAAAATTGGAGAAGGTCTATATTAATAATAGAGTTCTTTATGTAAAAAGGGCCTATCTCAAAAGTCTATTACCAAGCAATTGCGTAATAGAAGATGGCTATGTTAGAGAGGTAAAAGATGAGCAGTAATCTTAAAGATTTTAAAAAGTTTATATCCTCAATAGAAGAGGATCAAATAATGATTAGCTACAGATTTATAGGGACAGAAAAGAAAACAGGCTCAAAACCTGTTTCTAGTTCCATGGTAATGGATGATGCAGAAAAGTTAAAAAAGTTTCTGCCTAGTCCAAAAATAAAGGTAATTGATGGAGCTATGCTCTGGAAAATTACGAAAGAAGAAATCTTGACAGGGCTTGAAGCCCAATTGATAGGTTTCAAAAACTGTTTGGAAAAATTTAACATTTCCAAGGTGTTAGATTCCATTCCTTCGGGAAAAGGAGACGAAGTAATGTTCGTCTTCAAAAGTTTTTCAAGATTCCTTCTTGACAAAGAAGGTTCTCTCTTCGTTGACCCTGAAGATAAAAGATTGTGTTTCACAGAACTCTGTCTAAAATTATTAAAAAGAATGGTGGATGATGATGCAACTTCTGCCATCATTCAAATAACAAATATCGAAAGAAAGGAGTAAAATAATGAAAGTAATTATTAAAGGTAAGATCCTTAAAGGCAGTCCTGCCTATATAAGGAAAACCCTTCTTGGAGTAGAAGTTCCATGGGGAAAAATAAAAGTCATTGATAGTGACATTGTTGAAAGCAAAGAAGTTTTAACAATGGATGATAAAAATGCTTTTATCTCTTCATTGGAAAGGAAACAAGAAGAATATATTATTGACAAAATGGAGAGTTCCAGAAAAGGAGCTTACACGAAGTTGGTTTATTTAACCGCATTAAAAGGAGGAAACTTTAGAGTAACCTCTACCGTAGTTAGACTAGGAATCAACTATGGAAAAATGAGTAAGCTAGATAAATCAGAAATAAGTGTCCGTCCTCTCCCTTGGGGAAAATGGGATGAAGAACATCCAGGATACTTAATAAATCATAAAGGTAACATATATCTCAGATGTTACCTTACCATGAATAAAAGGCTCAAAAAGAAAGAGTCTTATTTTAATTATAATCTAGATCCTGTTGAAAGAACAGAAGAACTAGAAAAAGAAAATAAAGGTCATCCAGATAAGACCTTTACAATCAATATTGATAATATTCTCTCGTTAGGCAGAGAATGAAAGAAAAAGTTGACTGAGTATTCCCCCAACTCCCATGATTGCGGGGGTTGGTTTCAGAACATACGAAGAAAAGTCAATTTAAAAACAAAAATACTAAAAACAATAAAAATAAAAGGAGAATTACAATGAAAACATTATCAGCAGAAAAATTCAATCAATTCCTCGCAAAAGGTGGTATCAACTTAGTTCAATTATCAGGAAGTGACAACTATGTATTGGTTGTATGTTTTAAAGAAAAGAACTTCCTCATTCAAATGAGAAAAGATTCAAAAGGAGCTTGGGCTTACATTAGTACAGATTATTCTTTAGAAGAATATGATCTTTTAGAGAATATTATTAAATATTTAAATAAGAACAAAGTGTATAAAATACACGAATATAAGCCTCTTAGAGGAGAAGTTGAATTAAAAGAAGAAGATAAAAAAGCTGTATTAATTTGCAGCAGTTCTCTTGAAATTAAAACAAATAAAAGAATATTTGATGTATTAAAAGAAAATGATTTTGATATTTCTTCTTTAAAAGCTTCATCAGGAGTATATGATTCTCCTGAATTAGATTATGAGGATCTATTAAAAGATCCTGAAGTTAAAACAAGATTTGATCAAAATCATAATGAACTCCAGAAAATCGGAGCAACTTATGATTCATTAAATCCAGAAATTAAGACAGCATATGAAAGTATGCGCCTTTCTTCAGGATCAAAAGGAATTATCTTTGCTGGTCCAACTGGAACTGGTAAATCATTCGCAGCTAGAATTCTAGCAGACAAAGCTAAAGCTCCATTATTAAATCTAAATATTACTCAAGGAACTATGGTAGAAGATTTAATTGGTCAATATGTTCCTGACACAAAAGGCGGATATAGATTTGCTGAAGGACCTCTATTGGTTGCAGCTACAAAAGGTTATCAAATTGTTCTTGAAGAAGTCAATTATGGAGAACCAGGTATTCTTGCCAAGTTAAATGAATTTACAGACGATACAATGTACGTCCAAGTATTTGACAAGATCTACAAGAAGAATCCAAATTTCGTTGTCTACATGACAATGAACCCTGGATATAAAGGAACTCAAGAATTAAATGCTGCTCTTAAGAACAGATTTACATTTGTAGACGTTCCTGCATTAAGTAAAAAAGAATTCTCTGAAAGATGCGTTAAATATGCTGCATCTAAAGGAGCAACATTAAATCCAGAACTATTTAATGCTATGTATGATTTTGCAGCATTAATTGAAAAAGAAGGTAATTCTTCTCGTTATCATGAAGAAGTACATTTCTCTATCAGAAATGCTCAAAGAGTAATTGATTATATCGTTACTCCTAGATCATTAGAAGAATTTAAGAACTGTATTTGTGTACAATATATAAATACATTAAATGCAGATAATGATAACTCTGCAAAAATAGAAGAATTCAAAAATTCTTCAGATATCAATCAAGAGATTAAGAACTTATATAATAAGTATGATCTCAGAAAGATCGAATTCGAAGAAAATGACTTTGAAATAAACGATCTTGTTGAAGAAATAGCAGACGGATCTTCAGAAAGCTCTTCATATGATACAGAAGAATTAGATGATCTCTTTGCAAAATTTGATGAATAAAAAAAGAGGAGGTAAATAATGTCTAAAAAAGATATTTATGCTAGAAATATTCTAGCTGGAGTATATAACTCCGTATTTAAACCTCGTTTGGGGTTCAAGAATCAAAGAATGGTAGGTGCGCTCAAAGAAGTGCGCCTCACATTCAATACGTCAAGCAATCAAGCATATTGCTTTGTAGAAACACCTAAAATATTTAGAATTCATTTAGGTGGAAGATTGATCCAAGACATTGTAAAAATGCCTGATCAATTAAAAACTAAAAAGGATTATCTCCCATATAGAGAGGGCTTAGTAAAAGCATTCTATGCATTAGACCTCCACGAAATGGGACATATCCTCTTTACAGATATGTCGGACAAGATAATTGTGGAATATCCAAAACCACAATTTAGAAACTTCTTACATAGTTTATTCAATTTGATTGAAGATCCAATTCAGGAAGTCTGTATGACTAACTGGTTTAAAACCAGATTCCCAGGAGAAAGATCTCCAAAAGTTTATTTCTCTTATCTCATAAAGCAAATTTTCTTACCTCAATGTGAAAAGTATAAAGATGATAAATCTATTGGGTCTTTCATGAATTATTTACTTCTCATGATGAGATGTGGGAAGAAGAATATTCCAGAACACAATGCTGTTTGGGATAAATATGAAGCAGATTTGATGCCTCGTATTAAAGAGATCGTTTTCGATGGAAACGGAACTCAAAGATTGCACAAGTGTGTTGCTCTAGGAGAATGGATCATTGAAAACATAAAAGAATTCGATTTCTCTGCTGTAGAAGAAGTCCCAGAAAAGAAGAGAATTTCTGGTTCTGCTAAATCTTCAGATGGCCCTATGCATGGGTCTACTTCAGGTTCTTCAGATCCTACAGCTTCAGCTTCAGCTGGTTCTCCAAGTTCTGATTCAGAAGAAGAAGACGAAGGAGGATCAAAAGGTGAAAAAGAAGAAGATGAAGGAAAAGGTGGAGAGGGAGAAGGAGAAAGAGAAGAAGCTCGTACAGTAGACGAACTTGCTGATGCTCCAGATATCGATGACATCTTCAATGATGACTTTGATAATGAACCAAATCATCATGAGTGGGTTATTGCAAAAGATAAGTACACTTATGATGAGAGTGTTATCGAAGATTTAGATCATATTATAGAAGAAGAGAGTGGTCTTATCTATGATGTAAGTAAGTTTTTAAAATTATTTACAGATAGAAACAAAGCAAGAAATACACCTGGCTTCACTTCTGGAAAGCTAAATATCAGAAAAGCGATGCAGAACGACCTTCGAGGAGGTGCTGATACAAAGCTTTTCGATAGAAGAATCAAAAGAGGCAAAGACATGGATCTCGTTGTTAGTTTAGTAACTGATAATTCAGGGTCTATGATGGGTAGAAAATCTGAAATATGCTGCAAAGCAGCTCTAGCTTTTGGTCAGGCCTGTGAGTGGAGTGGTATTCCATTCGAATGTATTGCTTTCACTAAAACAGAGGATAGCGATTATGGAACATCATTATCTATCGAAATTAAGAATTTTGATGATAAAATGGATGATCAAAAACCATTTTTCGCTATCAACGATTCAGACTTGATCCATAAGCTTGAATCAGAAGAATACATCCCTACCTTCCAGGGAAATTCGGAAGAACAAAATCTTTTCTATATAGGAAATAGACTTAAAAGGAATCCTCACAAGAATAAGCTCATGCTTGTATTCTGTGATGGAGGAACGACTGGTAGCCGAGCCATGTTAAGTAAAGTTGTTAAACAAATCACGGATGATAACATTACTATCATTGGCGTTGGCATTTGCAGTAGAGATGTAGAAGGCATGTATCCAGAATGCAAAGTCTTTACATCAACAGAACAATTAAATGAGGAATTAACTCCATATTTAATTGATACTTTGGAAAAAGCGGTTATAAACAATTAACCGCTTTGCCTTTTAAAAACAATGAATAATAAAAATAAAAACAAAGAAATAAAAAAGGAGAAAAAATGAAAAGAATTATCAAAACAAACGAAATTACACTAAGAGAAATTAAGGACATTATTAAACAAGGAGAATCTGCTCCTTTCGAACAAAAAGTTACAGCAGCAGTTCTCTTAGACGGCATTGTGGGCAGTCTAAAAAGTTTAAAAGATTCTTTAGTGGATCAAATCGAAGAAACAGGCTTCGAAAGCATTAAAAAGGATTTTGAAGATAGGGGTTTAGTCCCTTATTGGTATGATAAGGATAAACTCGCTATTCAAATTGGAGATAAATTTGAAGTAACAATTTCATCAGGAATTAAGACAGAATTTTCTGTCGACAGTAAATTAAAGGAAGTTGATTCTCTTGTCCCTGACAAGTATAAGAAAGTTGTGACTTCTTATGATAAGAAAGTTTTAGAAGAAGCTTATGATGATGGAACATTGGAACCTCTCTTAAAACCTTATATTAATAAAACCAGTAAAGAAGTTACTAAACTTACAAAGAAAAAAATCTAGGAGGTTTTTCTCGTGAAAGAGAAGTTTCTAGTTGCCGTTTATAAAACAGATGAAGTTTCTCGACAATACTTCGAGGATTTTATATCTGCAAAAAATGAATATGATTCTCAATTAGAATCATTAATTTATCAAACGGCAGAAAAGGAAGGTCTATCTTCTCTGGGTTTACTAGAATACAAACATAGTATAGGCGAGATGGCAGATCAAGACTATCTCGTCTCTGCTCAAGACCCAAATAATGATTGGGCTATATATCTAGAAAAGATAGACAACATAAATATGTTTAAAGGTCTAGAAAAATGTTTAGACCAATATAAAATTAAGAATACATCTCAATTGAGCTTTTATTTAGAAGGTTTGAAAATCATTGTAAATAAGGTAGTCAATATTCCATTATTAAAAAAAGTAAAATGTTTAGGCGAATATAATGAAAACTGGGATGTATATGATTTAGATCAAGAAGAATTTGATCTAATAAAGGATCTAATGAAGGATTTAATGAAGGAGGGAATTGAATGATAATAGAATCTGAAACAATGAAAGGCAAGAAATATGCCATAATAACTCAAGCAGGTTATATATATAATGCCGATAAATCTAAAAAGACTGATTCAAAAGATGAAGCAGCAGAATGGTATGACTGTACAAAAGAAAATTTAATATTAATCCCAGGGTATCACACCTATTCATGTTATACTGTGTTAGAGATCAAAAGGGATCCAAATGTTAAAGAAGGAGAAGCTTCAGATAGGGTTCTCCTTAATTATTATGGCGTAAAATTTGCCAGAGCTAAAGAAACAAATCAACCTATTTTTTGCTATCTAGGCTATGTCTGGCTATATAATGATGGTCGTGTTATAGAATCGTGGTTTTCAACAGAAAGTAAAAGTTTTATTGACTCTGGAACTCCAAAAAGAGTTAAAAGAATAACTTCTCCAGATCCACAAGGATTAAAACTCTTTACAGACTATTATTGGTTCTCAGGACAACCTAATACATGGGGAATTCTTCATTCTGACAACTCAATAGATATATTGGGTTCCTTGTCAGAAGAAGAAATTAATCTTTTAAAAGAAGCGGGTTTCAAAAAAGATTATTTATGTAATATTAGAGGATCTAAAATTTCTTTAATGGAAAAATCTTCATTACATGTGTCTGATTTGATTAACTTCGCACGTTGGTCGGTTTCTTCTATAGCAAAGACATGCAAAGAAATAAAGAAGCAAGAATCTTTATTGCCTGAAATGGATCCAAAATGTATTATACAAATAGATTCTATTAAAGAAGATACTATTATTAGAATTAATAGATGTAATTTTTCTTATATAATAAATAACAACTCGAAAGACCCTCAAGATGATCTTTGGGGGATGAATAGAGGAGATAAGTTCTCTTTTAAAATCAATGAGATTGGTGAAGAAACTTATAGAATTTATATAAAGAAAAATGGAAATCTTTCATTCTACACTCGCTTAAGAGATGAGTGGATAAGCATACGAAGGACATATGATTTTCTTAGCGATGATATCTTTTCCTTAGCTCAATATTCTGGATTAATAAATGGCTCTCTAAAAAATCTTTTTGATAATAATCCAAAATTAAAATATTTTAAAGATTTTTATCATAGAAATTATAAAAAGATCTTCAAATTTGATGATTATGATGAAGAATCAAAGAGCTTCAATTATTTTAATCAAAAGACGAATGCTTATCATAGAGCCAATATAATCGACCGATTAAAAGATCTCTTGAAAATTCTTCAAGCATATCCAGCTTTTTGTGACACACTAGATAAATTAGGACATCTTGATTATCTATTTTATGATTCACACGGAGAATTTGATCCAAATCATTTCCTCGAAGTGTTAAGCGATTCAAGATATGAATCTTTAAATTCATTCTTCTTTAAACAAAAAGCAAGAACACTTTTAGATACTATGGGAATAAACAGATATCAATGGAGAACATTCTTAGCTCAAATAAAAAGAGACTTAGAAGCTAATGGTTTCAATGATAAAGAAACTATTGTTTCTCCTGATAATGGAAATTTCCTAAAAATAAGGAAGATCATTGTGAACAATTATAGATTATGGAATTATTTACAAAAATTCTTCGTAAATACTTCAGGAAAGAAATATAATTGGGTCGATGCAGAACCTTACTATTCATTCCTGAAAGAAATTCCAGATAATGAATTTGATTCTTTTATAGAAATTAATAATAAAATAGATAATTTAATAACAGAATCAGATCAAAATATGTCACGTTTCTTCCTGGCAGTTTCTGGAAATAGTAGTTTTTATAGATGTAGAGATGAATATTCATTCTCTTGGCTAAATTATATTCTAGATTGTTCATATAGTTTAATTGGGAGTTCGTTCTCTTGGCCTACTGGAGAAAAAGTCTCTGTAGAAAGATTTTCTCTTCTAAAAGTAGCAAAAGAAAATTATAAAAATAATCTTTCTGCTACTTTGTATCGAGATTATCTCCGTCTAAGAGAAAATTGCGCCAGATATGGCACGGCTGAAGATGGCTTTGATATTAATGATTGGCCTTTAAAAGTTAAAGCAACTGAACTTCAATCTTTCCATGATAGATTATCTCTAATAGATGCAGAAATTAGAAGAATGACTGCAGATAAGAGAGCAGCAAGAGAAAATGCTATTTATCAAGAAAAATGGGAAAACAGAATTAAGAAAGAAAAACTTCAAAAGTTTTCATATGAGCCAAGTGATGAAGAAAAATGTATCATTGTTCCTAAGAAAATTGTTCCTGAATTAATTTTCGAAGGACAAAAATTACAGCATTGCGTTGGTTCATATATTTCTAGTGTTGCAGATGGAAAAGAAACTATTTTATTCTTAAGAAAAAGAGATAATATAGAAACCCCTTATGCAACAATTGATATTGCTTATAATTCTACAATCAAGTTGTGGGAAGTAAGACAAGCTCACACTTTCCATAACGGTCCTATTACAGAAGCAGATAAAAAATTCTTACTTAAATGGGGTGAAGAGAGAGGAATAAGTAAAGACAGTATCCATACTGAATACGGAGCATTATGTCATTTATAATATAAATGTAAAAAATAAGAAAGTGAGGAAATAAAATATGAGAAGTTATCATGAAAGAGAAATTAAAAAACTTAAAGATACAATTAAATTATATGAGAGTCTTAAAATAGAAGCAGAATCTATTTATACTAAAAACTACGAGGCTGTTCCATATGATTTAAGACCTGATGCATTAGAAAGAAAGATTATGTATTATAAAGCAATTACTACTGTCTATGAATACTTTCTTGACAAGTTAGGTGAAAAAGAAAGCTTAACGCTTGGCAAATATATTAGTGCTTCAATGAGTGCTTTTGATAATACATTAAGTTTTAATGTATATTTAGTAGACGGTGAAACTGAAAGCAAACTTTATAATCAAGTTTTTGGTTCACATTCTGGAATTAACGAATTTGTTCAAGAACATTTTCCAGATATCTTTTCTGTAATCTTAGGAAATACAGGTTATTCACATGCTTTAGGTTGCTATAATTTAAATAATGCTTTAAACTTCTTTAAGTCTTTTGGCTATAGAGATTATAAGCGTGAATCATTATGCTGGGCTCAAAAAGATTTTGATAAACAAATTGATACAGCAAAAAAGATTCTTGATTGGTTCTTCAGACTTAGTGAAGATACTGAGTTAATGAATGATGTTGATAAAGTTTTAACAACTTACTTTGAGGTTGTCTTCAAGTACAACCCAGAAGAATAAAAAAGGAGGAAAAGAAATGGTATACAGAACAAACATTGATCGCATTGAATATGTAGAAATTACTGATGTTCTAGAAAAGAAAGAAAAAGGTAATGGATTCTATGCTACCTCTATAGATTATGAACGAAAATCTATTTTGATACGAGTAGAAGATCTTAAAGAATTACTTAAAGAAATTAAAGACTAAAATATGAAAGGAGAGAGAATATGAAAAAATTATATGCTTTAATTACAATGCCTTCAGACCAGTCTATGTCAAAAGTTATTCAAGTATCCTTTAATAAAGAAGAGCTTGAAGAAATTGCAAACTACTTAAATGCTATACCATACTTTTCACCTAATGCTAGAGTAAAAGAAGTTGATAGCCATGTTTGTGAATTCTACTGGCCAAGATAAGGAGGAACTATATATGAAGAAATTAAGCGCTGAAAGAGACAATGGAAAGCCAATTATATTCTTAGATGCATTTACTTTTATGCCAGGTGTTGGTCCTGATAGTGATATGGATGGTCATGATCTATCTGGATTAACTTATAGCGAAGAACAAAGAAGAGATCGTTTCATTGATGCATTTAATGATAACTATGCTGATGTCGCTGAAGAAATTTCTTTCAGGGGTATGCCAATGATTAGAGTCAAAGCTTTCTATGAAGATGAAGTATTTGGTGATGAAGAAGAAGTTAGCACAGCTAAAGATGATGTTGAAGTCGAAGCAGATAAAGAAGATTTACTAAAAGCAACTCTGCAGCTCTGGAATGATACGTTTGATTTAACTAAAGATGAAAAAGAAAAGTTCTTAGCCGAATATAAAAAGAAAATAAATTATGTGGAGGAATAATATATGAAATATTATTGGTTAATTAAGACTATTGATGATGAATATAGATCAAGTGATAAATACATCACAGATACTTTAGAAGATGCAGAAGCACATAGAATGGAATACTGTGGTTGGTATTGCCAACCAGGTGATGTAACAATACGAAAAGTAGATCAAAACTTTAGAGAGATAGAAAGAATAGATTATTTTCATGGTAAAATATTAGAGCATAGATTTAACATTTTTGATGAAGAAGATAACTTTGTTGAAACAATTTATAGTGTTAAGAATGGTAGAAAAGTAAGAAAAAAGATTTAAAAAACTATTTACTTTTTTAAAAAAATATTGTATAATATTGAGCAAGATAAGGAGGAAAAAAGAAATATGAAGAAAAAATTTGTTTTTGATTTTGACCTTGATCTTTGGATCAAGAACCTAGAAATTGAAGCGGATAATTTAGAAGAAGCTAAAGAGAAATTATGTGATATGTCTGTTAGAGATATAATAGACAACGCAAGCATTAGAGACTTTTCAATTTCAACATTAGATTGTTCTGTTGAAGAAGACGATGATGAAGAAGAAGATGATGATGACATTGAAGAGGATTTAGAAGAAAATGAAGAAGAGATTTTATAAAGTTTATTGTTGCTTTTATAGTTGTTCTACAAACCAAGTAATTGTTGAAGAACATACTGGAGAACTTCGTCTTGATAAAGGTCATCCTCGATTATATTTTGAAAGATTAAAATGTAGTTGTATTGGCTTTGAGTGTTTTAATAAAATAATGTTTGCTACAGAAGAAGAAGCAAAGAAACAAGCAAAGACTTTGAATGATAAAAAGATTAATGGTCTTGAATGGGAAAAGTGGATTAGAGAAATGAAGGAAAGAAAGCATTGGTTAACTTTAGACCAAGTTAAAGAACTCAACCTAGAAGAAGTAAAGATATAAGAAAATATTAAAGGAGATGCTATGAAATATATAAAAACAAAAAACGGAATATATGAAGTAAAACACGATGAAAAAAGTTTTATTTATAAAGGATCAAATATGATTGCAATTTATGACCCTAAAGTATATCAAGTAAGGGATATTTGTAAAGACGAGATTATTAAAGAATCAGATAACATAAAAGATTTATGCGATAGATTTATAGTCTATGTTGAAGATATAGATCTTTATGAAATCTATGATTATTACGATGAAGCCTATACTTATTATGATGATATGGACTATTTAGAACATCCATGTAAATTATATGGTGTATTAGAAACTGATAAAGGTTTAATCTATGCAGCAAAATTAAATGATGAAAGGGATCTAAAACAAATTTTTTAAGTACACTTGTTGCTTGTGTCTTATTAGAAGATTATAGCAAGACTTGGGCTTTTACCAAGGAAGAATTGAAATAAAAAATATTTAGTTCAAGTATTATGAACAACTAGGGGGCGCGGCGGGGCTATATTTTTTCCGCTTCGCGTGTGTCCCCAAAAGAAATAAAGAAGGAGAAAAATGAAAGAAAAGAAAGAAAAACTCAGTCTCAAGAAGCATAAGCTTCCGACGATGCAAGAGAAAATCCTTGACTCTTTCTGTATCAACCACACAGGGAAGATGAAAGGAATGAGTAGTGTCTCAACCTGTTGTTTAGAGAATCCTCTTTGCATCAGGAATCAGAGCACTCCAGGTAGCATCTGTCAACATTGTTACGCCAAGACAATGCAAGAGATGTATAAAGACCTGAAGAACAAAGACGTCGCCAATATCGAACTCTACACCAAGACCTTGATTGATGCAAAGGATATTCCCGACGTGAACAGCCAATGGTTTAGGTTCGAATCATTTGGTGATATCTTCAATCGGACTCACCTTGAGAACTATATGAGGATAGCAGAGAAGAATCCTAAGACAAACTTTGCTCTTTTCACTAAGAACTATGGTGTGGCAATGGAATATTTCAAAGAAAATAAATGTCCCAAAAATGTCACATTAGTAATTAGCTCAATGTTCTTAAACAAGCCAATGAATATAGAGCCATTCTATAAAACAGGGGCTTTTGAGGAAGGGCAATGTAAGTGCTTCACAGTCTATGACTATGATTACTTGAAGAAGCATAAAGAGGTGAACATTAACTGCGGTTCAAGGAGCTGTTTGGGCTGCAAGCTCTGTTATGATAGGTCATCTGATAAAGCTCCAGGTTGGGGAGTGAGAGAAGTCAATGAGATTCTCAAGAGTGACCAATCTAAAGCAGAAGGAATCTTGATAGTAAGAGATTCCAAGAAAGTAGATGAAATTTTTAACAACATTCTAGATTTGGAGGAGGATTAAAAGAATGGGACCTGATGAATATGGATTAACAAGTAAAGATGGAGAAATATTAACTTTGAAGCCTGGAAAAGGATTAGTATTTGAATCTGGCACAGGAGAAATAGACTCAATAAGTACATTTGAAGATATACTAGCTGCTATCAAAAGATCATTTGCTGATGCTGTTGCTGATGACATAAAGAAGACTGACGAGGTTTCACCACAACCTCAACCGAAGAAAGGAATCAGGGGAATCTCAATCCTTGATTTCTTTGAGAGGTACAGAATCGAACCTAGATATCAAGCTTTTAAAAGCAGACCTAGAAAAGCAGACATAACAGGGAGTCATACCTGGATGGTAATCTATGATAAAAAGGAAGGAAAGTATCTCAGAGAAGAAGATAATCCAAGAAAATATAAATTCTTCATTGACACAGATGAGATTCTGGACTTCTTAAAAGAAAAAGCAAAGAAGCAAGAGGAGGATAAATAAATTATATGCATTGTAGTGTTTTGTATTTAGTTAAAAAACAAAGAATCGAAGATCTGAGCTTAAGCCAAGTTGAAGAAGACTTCTCTTACGCATACTGTGACTGCTGTGGAACAAATACTCCAAAGTATAATTGGTTCTGCGATTGGTTCGTTGTCGGAGGCAGATGGGCAGACATTCTAGAAGCCAGAAGAGGAATCAGTCTAGAAAAACCAGAACTAGCATATGAAGTAGCGACATCTGACGAAGGAAGGTACTCTGCTATTGACTCTAGAGATATGGTCGGTCCAATAAAAGGAGAAAGGTTCTTTGCGATCGCAACCAAAAGTCGAATTTACACAGAGAAAGATGAGCAATTTAAAACTCTGATCAACAAAATAAATGAAAACAAATTCGATGGCTGTTTAGTAGTACTTGATTGCCACTATTAGTAAGGAGGATATCAAGAAGATGAAAAAGAAAAAGAAAAAGGAAAAAAGTAAGCCAGAAGTAGTGGGGAGTTACATCCTCACTACGAATTATTGGGATGAGAACAAAAACAGGCACAGGTACGAAGTCCTCAGCGAGTTTAAAGACTTCAAGAGTGCTCAAGAGCAGATGAAGGTGCTTGTTGAAAACACAAAGAAGGATTACCTTGAACAGTTCTCATCAGATGATATTCTAATAAATGAGTATCACGAAGAAGGGGTTCAACAGGATTGGCAGATTACAGCTAACCTTGTCTGGGCAGCTAATGAAATAGGTGTAAAATATACACAATTTATAATTGAAAGGAGATAAAAAATGAAAGTTCTTAGATATTTCCCTTACCATGGAAAAGAAGATTATGATAAAGCAATACTTGAAGAAGTAATAAGCGGCGCAATGGAATCAGGTGAAGAAGGAATTGGATTCTGGGGATTGGAAAGCGGGACAAAAGAAGGCTGTGCTTGGGCAATCGCCAGAGAACAGGTAATAACAGAGAAAGGAATGGACAAAGCTACTTACACCGACATTTTCTTGAGAGTTCTTGAAAACGGAGACACTATTCTCATAGAAGATGTCGAAGATGAAGACGAGAAATGGGAACTAACCATGGATAAATTAATAGCAGGTATGCATCTTTATGAAAGAGCAGGAGATGATAGCATTGCCAAAAAGATTGATAACTGTGAATTCGATGCATATGATGCCCAACTAATCTTCCAATACGCTTTGTTTGGAGAAGAAGTATATGCCTAATATAAAATTATATTATGTAGAAGTAACAGATGACAGAATGAAAACATGCTATCCAAGGTACATCTGGCAATCGGTAAGGTTTACTTCAAAAGAAGATGCACTGAAGCTGGCAAGGAAAGTTGCTGCTAGCTTCGGGCGCAGTGACTTGTCCTTTTTGACAGGGAAAGAATACACAAGCTTCCTTAACCCTGAATGGGAAGTGTCGGCGAAGAAGATGAAGAGGAATCTACATGTCTTCCTGATGAGTTTCCAAGAAAGAACAATGTCAACGGGATTCATAGGAGAGGAGGTGAATCAGGTTTTTTAATTATGTACCATAGAATACAAATCAGGGCAATTGATAAAGCTCCAAAAGATTACAAGATGACATTCTACATGATAACTAACGATTCAACAGCTGTTTGCACTTTTCCATATATAGACCACGTTGATGAATATTCCACGGTTGTTTATGAAGGGTTCCCAAAGATTCAAACAATCAAAGGATTCACCAGGTTTTGTGGATGGCTTGAAAGTGGAAGACCAAAGACTTTCAAATTAAAAGAGCTAGAATATATAACACAGACCCTGAACAAGAGCGAAAGGTTCTTGAAATGGAGCAACGACCCAAGCAAAGGCATCGTAGACATAGTCAGTGCGACAGATAGACAGATAATTATTTTAAAAAATGCAACTAAAGAAAAGATGGAAGTTCAATGTGGTAAATCTCATTTATCTAAAGACGAGGTTTCCTTGGACCCACAACAAATGATAGTCTTGTTGGGAGGCGAAATCTGCAGGATAGTATAAAGAAAGGAGGAAGAGCAAGAGTATGTGTATAGAAAATGCAGCAATTGTTCTGGTTGATAGATACTTTTCCTATGTGTCCTTTGAGATTCTGTTAAAAGAGGATAGTAAGAAACAAATTCAAATATTGGATAAAGCAATTAAAAAAATAAAAACTCTGAAAGGTTTCACAAGATTCTGCAATTGGATGATTGGGAGGTCAGGAGAAGAGCTAGATAAGGAGGATTGCTGGATAATGATACAGAACTTAAGGAACACAGACCACAAGCTTGATTCTGAATACACAAGCACAGTTCGATATCTATACATAAAGAATATAGACACAGAATTAGCAGTGACTCTTGGAGTAAAAAGATACGAAGATATTTTAAATCAATATGAAGCAGATTTACTGTTGATGCCAGAATCATGGAGAAAGTATATTGGAAAGGATTTATCATGGGCTTAGCTAAGCAGAATAAAATGTAGTTGTAATCTGATGTTGACAATTAGAAAAATATATGTTATAATATAAAGGAGGGAAAGAGAACATATGTCATTATTTAAAAAGAAATGGTTAGTAAAATTAGTTTATGAAGGAGATATTCACAATGATATTTATATCATCAAAGCGAAAGACTCAAAAGAAGTAGAACAGTTCATGAACAGATGGATAACAAAAGCCATTGGTGCAGATTCGCTAATTGGGTATGAATATGAAGAGATACCGAGAAAGATTGGTTCCTTCAGAGAGCAAAGCCGTTCTGGAATTCCACAATTTATGATGTGCGGAAGCTGGATAGGTGCTGATTACATGCTAGAAATAATGCGTAAAGATGAAAAACAAAAATAAAATAAAGGAGGTTTGTCATGGAAAAAATCATTGACAAAACCGTAGCCATAGTTCTGGTGGTTGAAGAAAGTCCTAACTCAATCATAGGATTCGATGTATCAATATTTGATTTAGAAGCTTCTAAAGAGAAAGAACAAATAGAAATCCTAAACAAGGCGATAGATAAAATAAAGACTTATAGGGGATTTTACAAATTCATAAATTGGTTTAGACCAAAAAGAAATGAAAATCAACCAGATGAAAAATTTCATCTAAAGACAAAAGCGTGGGATTTAGAAAAGTCAATAATACCAGAGACAATTCAAAGAATTTATATCAAGAATTTGAGAATCACCCCATATTATGTAGCTATGGATAGAATGTCGCCAGAAGGAATAATGACAAGAGTGCATTGTACCTTACGACTAGATGAGTGGGCTTATATCGAAAACGAGATATTAAGAAAAAATTAAATAAAGGAGGATAATAAGATGAAAGTTATTTATGGAAATGATTATAAAGATGCAATAAGTAATCCACCAATTGAAATCAATGATTTGAAAGTATTCATGCAGTACAAAGAATGCTACCCTTACGTTGAAGTCCTAGATGAGGATGAAGAATTGGAAGAGGAAGAAGAGTATGATGGTGAAGACGACAACCTTGATGAGTTGCTCACTGCAGACCCTGATTCATATCAAGAACCATTGATTGACAACACCGTGTTCTATGACAGTGGGGATGATGATGAAGATGAAGAACGATAGAATCGTAAAAAAGAAAGTTCAAGAGCTTCATGATTTAACAGCAGATTTCTTAACAATTGTAAATTCTATAGGGAATCAGAATGCTTACACAGATAGAATTGTAGAGTCAATCATTAAGAAAGCTGTCGAGTTGAAGGATTCATATAATGAACAGTTTAAAGATTCAACAGAGAAGGAAGAGGGATATGTCTGCAGAAGAAAATAATCACGAACAGAAAAGAATATATATAGTTCCAAATGAAAATACCTTCCCTATATATATGAAGCCTACGATTGGTGTACTGGGGCTTTTCGAAGACGAGATAATAAGCAGTAAAGTATTTGTCCCGTCTTCGGACGCAGAGAAGAAGAGAGCAGAAGAAATTCCTAAAGAATTGAAAGTAATCAAAAGTAAGAAAAGACTTCTAGATTTTAATAAATGGTTGCTTCAAGAGGAGGGAGAAAAGAGCTCAGTGAGATTGACAGAAGAGCCATACCCTGGAATCTTTATTGGAACTACAAAAATTTACTTAAAGAATTTTACACCAGAGAAGGTAATAGTAGATATGCGTTTTAAAGACAATGCAGGAGAAGAAGATGTTGGTGAGGATAACATAGTATCCAAAGTTGGCATCCTACCTCCAAACGCATGTTCTGTTATCAAAGATGGAGTAGAAATAACGGAGGAGATTGACACATGTTAGAAATTAATTATGACCCTCGTAAAGAAGATTTAATAAATAGGAAATCGGCATTTGTTATTGGAATACTGGGACCAAAGGAATATCATTGCTTTGCTGTAAACAGAAATAAAGAGAAAGAAAGAATTCTTTTTCAAGGATTAGAAAAAATAAAAACACCATTAGGATTCGCAAGACTAGATATGTGGGCAAGAGAAGGAATGAAAATCCCAGAAAAGATTTCAGAATTTAATCCAATCTCTTTGGACATCGAAAAAGAAAAGTATGGAATAAGAGAGCCTAGAAAAATATGGACTTCTGTTACTATCGACGATGTAGAGAGGGTGTACGTCAAAAATTTATCTGGCGTTAAAGCAGAATTTGTAATTACAGTGTGTTATCATGAAAGACCAGTCAGAATGAAAGCACCCATTGCAAAAGATGGCTGCTTTATAATCGACCAAGGTGATATCTTCCTTAGCCTAGATAATAAAAGACTGGACGAAAGAGAGGAGGCAAAATAATGCTATACTTAGATTATGATAGAGGAAAGTCGAAAGATAAAACAGCACTGGTACTTGTCTATAATTGTTTAAGTGACAGGGAAATGAGTACATATTTTATTTTAAATGATGTCCCACAAGATACAGAATCTGCCGAAATAGTAATAAAGAGTTTAGCAAAAATCAGAACATTGACTGGTTTTAGACGATTCTACTATTGGTTAAAGAATGGAAAGAAGAAACCAGCAGATGGGCACTTTAAAACATATATGATGAGAGATGGGGAAGAAAGAGTCGTTGTAGGAGATATGAGGCTAAAAGACTTTAAAAGAGTCTATATCAAGAATCTAAGAACAGATAACTGTGTCTTCCAGATTGACGAGAAACAAAGACTTAAAGAGAAATTTCAATTTGAATTAGAGAAAGGAGGATGGGCAACAATAGATGAAGGTTATATAGAATTAGAAAGGTCTGATTCAAAGATAAAAAAATCATCTGGTCTATGTAACGAAGTGGTAATAATGAAAGGAGAAGAATAGCATGATAAAACTAAAATATAAGTCAAGATGCAAAGCCAAAGAAAAAGCTGCATTGATTATCTCATTCAGATATGAAGTTGATGGTTACAAAGATGTCTATTATGTATTTAACTCATTCCCACTTAACGAAGAAACTGATGAATTAATGATTAAAGCATTAAACAATATTAATACAGTGCTGGGATTCAGAAGGTTTAATTATTGGATGAAGAATGGAATGAAGAAAAACTTCGAAGACATGAAAGACCTTGATAGAATTATATCAAGCTACGAGTGTGATGTAAGAGATGGCGGAGGAGTAGGTTTTGAAAATATAGAACTTAGCGATATAAAGAGAATTTATATCAAAAATGTAGGCATAAGGTGTCCAACTAAGCTTCAATTGGATTCATCTGAAAGAGCATCTATCATACAGCTTGAAATACAACCCAACGGGTGGACAACTGTAGAAAGAGGAAGTATAATAGTAGATAGCAAAAGAATAACCTCGAGAGGGGTTTGTAACTTCAAAGAAATATCAAGATTCGACGGAGGAAAAATATGGAGGAAAACAGAACTGTAGTAATAATTATAGATAATGAGGAATTTTTATTATCTCCCGTTATGGAGGACATAGAGAAAAATGATAAAACAGAAGTCCTTAAAAGAGCTATGGTAAGAATTCAAACAGGCAAAGGGTTCAAAAGATTCTTTGAATGGTTTTCCGAGCAGGTGAAACCATTAGATTGGATATCTAAAAGATTAAAATCATGGAAGCCCCAAGATGCAGGATGGATACCAAATACAAAAAAACTGTATGTGAAGAATGTAACAAAACAAGAACAGGTCATCAAATTCAATAGATATAAAAAACCCCCAAAAGAAGGAGAAAAAGGTGAACTAACAGAAGTTACACTTCAACTAGGGGTAGGAGGATGGGTTCAAATGATTCACAAAGATATTATAGACTCACACTCTTTAATCTGTGCTGCAGAAAGAGATATATAATAGAATAAGTAATAATAATAAAAAGAACAAGGAATGCGCGGCGGGGTATTTTTTCTTCGCTGCGCGAAAAATTTTAAAAAAGTATTGACATAAAAAGGAAAAAGGATTATAATAAAGACAATAAGGAGGAAAAATAGAATGTCAGTAAATTGGGAATGGAAAGATAAGAAAGGTGAAATTCATTGGAAACCTAAACAAGAAGTTAAGTTTGAGGACAGTAAGAATCATACTTTTACTTGGAACCTCTATCACGCTAACTGCTTAGGTTGTATGCTAAATGAATATAAAGATAAGACTGGTGAAGATGTGTATGACTTTATGGGATACTTCAATGATGTTCGTCATCTTAAAAGAATGTTGGGGTTAGAGAAATACAAATCTAGGAATAATGAAACTAAGCAATCAGATTGGTTTAAAGAAATTTATAATGATTTTGAAATTGAATATATCACATTAGATATAACATATCCTTATGCAGATAAGTTAGCAAAATACTTTGCTGAAGCTGGATATGAAGTAAGACTCTATAAAGGGAGAAAATAAGAATGAAAGTTTATACAGTATTAACAGTTACAAGTGGATATGAAACAAATGACTATATTCCACGAGTTACAGTTGATGGAGTATTTGATAACCTCTCCAAAGCTGAAGATTGTTTTAATAAAGTAGTTGAAAGTTATAAACCAGATGAACTGGATGATTATGAAGAAAATCATGAATGGAACTATTACTATTTAGAGAACAAAGATGAAGATTATTCAGTAGAAGTTGAAATAGTAACTAGAGAATTAAATAAAGACGAAAGTGAAAAATTTTAATAATTAGGAGGAAATAAAAAATGAAATTTAATCACATTAATGACTGTTGGAACTATGTATTAGGAGCTAAAACAAAAGAAGAATTAGAAAAGAGACTTGGAGAATTACCAAGATGGAGTGGAGATTGGTGGATTGCAGAATCAGAACACGGTAACTGCGTCGTTGTTCATGATGTCTTCAATGAAGAAACCCAAGACTATGAAACAAGTGAGGAAAAAACTTCTATCCCTTACATAGATGAATTCGAAGATGAAGACGAAGAAGACGACAAAGAAGAAGAAATCAAAGTCGTTGCTAATGAAGAAGATACTTGTCCATACTGCGGAAGCAAATGCATTCTCTTCGAGGGCAGGGATGTAGCAAAAAACCAAATTTGTTACACCTGCGCTTGCGTAGACTGTGGAGGACATTTCAATGAATGGTATGATATCAAATTCTCAACTATGTATGTTGGAAAAGATTGCTCAGTGGATGCAGCTAAGCTCTTAGAAAGAAAAGAAGAGAAGAAAGAAGAACTTCCAACAGAAGATGAAATTCGTAGACCTTCTGACATTGATGATACAGAAGAGCTTGAAAAGTATGTAACAAAATACTTAGAGAGTGAATATAATCATGAAGTAAAGTCATTCAACATGGAATTCGATTCAAGAATAATTTACATCTCTGAAATTAAATGGTCTGAAGATCCAACTGAAGAAAAGAAAGAAGATACTGAATCTAAAATTGAATCTGGAGAAGATGAACCAGCAAGTGCATCTCTATTTACAAAGGAACAAGCTGAACAATTATTAATCTTAGATGGAACAATAAATAAAGTGGCAGCTTCGGATCCAAGCAAGAACAAAAGACTACTTGTGTTTGCAAACGGAATCATGATCACACCTGATGCAGGTGATAGTGAAAAACATAAGAAGATGGAAAAGCTTGATCTTAAAGAAGTTTGTACAGCAATGTTCAGAGCAAAGCTTCTAAGATTCTTAGAACCTGATAACCCAGATCATATAGAAGAAGACATTGCCAGAGATTTCCAGGCAAAGTATTTAAACTATATCGAAGACCTAGATGAAAAGTCAGTGGGCGAATTGGTAAGAATAATTTATTACGAATTCAACCCTGAAAGAAAGGAAATCGAATTCATAATTAATGAAGATGTAACTTCAGCTTACCAGATGATTGAAACTGTTACAAGAATAAATAGAAATATATAAAAGGAGGATAGGAAGAATGTTATCAAAAGATTTTGTTAAATGGGAAGGATACTGGTTGGAGGACATAAAACATAATATGTATTCAATCAGGTGTGACTTCAGTAATAGAAGAGTCTTAAGAATGCGCAAGAAGATTATCTTGTATAATATCAAAAGGATTCTTGAGTATGCAGATTTAAATGGAGAATTCAAAGATGATTACGCACAAATAAATAAACTAAAAGATTTTGTTAAGAAGTTTAAAGTAAGTTACGACGGGAGATACATGAGAGGTGAATTCCCCGAAGGTTACGAAGACATGGGACTATAGAAAGGAAAGGAGAACTATATGAAAGTAGCTAAAAGTAAAAATGTCAATAGATTTGCAATTAAGGATCTAATAAAAGAGATAGACAAGGTTAAAGTAAACTTGTCTCCTGAACAGAAGAATGATCTCCTGAAGGAATATAGAAAGCTTCAAATTATAAAGATGGGTGGTTACACTTTATCAGAGGAAGAAGCTAAGAGATGGCAATGGATCCGAGATCAAATGCTATTTAATCACATGCCATGGATAATGAGAATAGCAACAAGCTTCTCAAACAGAGGCGTAGATATTGAAGATCTAATTCATGAAGGAATGAACGGATTTTTAAAAGGTCTCGATAAATATGATCCAGAAGCAGGAATGAGTCTATTAAATTTTAGCAAAGCTTGGATTGAAACAGAGATCTCAGTAGCATTAGCAAAATTCTCAGGGACAATAAAGATCTCGAGAGGGATGCAAAATAAGATCGGAAGAATCTTTAGAACCAAATCAAAGATCGCCCAAGAGAGAGGGATCTCAGTAGAAGACGTGAAGAACGAAGAAGTAGCAGAGATCCTAGGCATGTCTGTGGAAGAGATCAGCAATTGCGTAGAAATAGACAAGATCAGAAGATTTCAAAACATTGATGATTTTGCAATAGATAAATTATCTCTTGACAGCGAGAATAACCTAAAGAAGTCTTCTGGAATGAAGAACAACAACACAGGATCATACTTAGCGAGCAACAGCGAAATGATCAATGATATTGCAATAGAAGACTCAAGTATGACCAGACAAGATAAGAAAGAAGGGATCATAGATTTTCTTCAAACAACTAAAGCCATCTTAGGTGAAAAGCAATATGAATTCATCAAATTAAGATGGGGACTCAGAGAAGACGGAACACTTCAGCGACCAATGACACTAAGAGAGCTCAGTGTGAACTGGCACGGTGAAGGAAGAGTCGTATCTAAAGAAGCTGTAAGACAATATGAAGAAAAGATCATCGAAAGACTCGCAAAGAGAATGAATCCAGATCAGCTCAGAGAGTTGTTGCAGACAGAAATGAAGTAATAATAAAAAATAAAAAATAAAAAATAAAAATTTTAGTTGACAAAATATATATAAATATGTTAAAATAAGGTGAAAGGTAAGAAAGGTTAAAATGAAAACAACAAATTTGAGAATAATAAATTTACATGATTGTGAAAAAGATTACTTAGTAGAAACAAATGCACCAAAAAAGGAGATCCTGAAAGCTCTGGAATATAAGAACCAGATGTTGATGGATGATGATCCGAAATTCAGATCAGACTTCGAAGAGATGCAAGAGTTCATGCACTCAAGGGGCTACAGCTTCGAAGCGATAGGCTATGTAGAAGATCTTGAAGGATATAATTGGTAATATGAAAAAAGCAATTATAATTACATGGATCATAATCATAGGACTCTATGTCGGGAACTTTTTCCTGGTTAAGAATTATTTAGATGTCCCAGCAGAAGACCAATGCGTCTTCGGACATAATTTACAAAAATATATATCATTGAATCACACGGTTTCAGCAATAGCACTGCTTGTTATAGGAGCATTGATAACATACTCAATTTGGTTTTTATATAAAGATGATAAAGGAGGAAAATAAGAAAGCCATGACAAAAGAAAGATTAAAAGAAATCATTGCAAGCTTAGTAGGAGAATTGGATGAGCTATATGACCATTTCCTAGAGATGGATGATTTAGGTGATTTTATTAAAACAATCATGACCAAAGAAGAGGCTAAAGAGCTTGATTTAGATGGCTGGTTTGGTGAAGAATAATGAAACAGAACAGATGCAGTTACACAATCCTAAACCTAACTGATTATAAAACACTCTATAAGGTTTGGATTCAGGGATATACCAAAGAAGGTTTATTAACAAGCTACTGCGAAACGATTAGCAAGCATGAAAATATATTGGATGCAATAAAAGCTGCTGAGGATTTCGAGAAGAAAGAAGTGTATAAGAAGATGGATATTCCAGAGTTCGTTAAAAAACTCGAATTGTCCATCGAAGCGATTCGCATACTTAAAGATGATTACGAAGATCCTATCGGTATAATGGGAATAAAAGATATAAAAATAAATAGAGAAAAGGAGGACAAATAAAAAATGAAATACGGTGATTATCAAACAAAAGGACAAATTGTAGCACAAAAAATTAAGAACAACCAACAGTTGTCAGATGAAGACAAAAAGATTGTTGCACAAGTGATGATGGATCCTCTAGGTGAATTCGTAAAGAGAGAAGCACCATTCAGAATCTGTGAAATATTAAAAATGGAAGATCAAGAAGTTGATGAGGACACCTTAGATAAAGCAGAAGAGATAATAAGAGATGCAATCGATTTCTGTGATGATCTATATGATCGCATGGATGATGATCTAAGATATGAATTATTAGAAGAGAGGAAATAAGATGAGTAATGAAATTAAGGTAAAGATTAAAGGTGGATATCTAAGAGCGATTCCTTCAGATGATCCCGACTATCCAGGAATCTGGGTAGAAGCAATAATGGATAATGAAGATGAAGAGTCACTCTCAAGACCGCAAGTATTAGTAGAACAAGTTTGTTTAGATCCACGAGATGATAGCATGACAAGAGTGCTAGTGTGGAACGATAAGAACAATGAAGACTATACAAATGAAATCATATTTAAAGACATTAAATAAGGAGGAAAATAAACAATGGGATTAGATATGTATATGTATATTAAGAAAGGAGTTTACGAAGATCCAGATAAAGTAAAGGAGAGAGTATTCGACCCAGAATTAGAAGTATTTGAAAACAACTTAAGAGCAAGGGGTTGCTGCCTCGGCAAAACAACCACATTCGAAATAGGATATTGGCGTAAAGCTAATGCAATTCATAACTGGATAGTTAACAACTGTGCAGATGGAGTAGATGAGTGCCAAATGATTTATATCCCGCTAGAAAAAGCCGAGGAACTCAGAGATGTATGTAACCAGGTTCTAGCAGACCATTCAAAAGCTCCAGAATTACTACCAACAACAGATGGATTCTTCTTCGGGGATACAGATTATGATGACTGGTATTTTAATAAAGTTCAATACACTGCAGACCTGCTAACCATGATCATACTCTGGATGAAAGAAAGAGAAAAGAAGGTGGAAGAAGGAACAGGCGACGGTGCATGGTATGAAATCTATTACCAAGCAAGCTGGTAGTAAAGATAAAAAGAAAATTCAATAAATATTACTTGCAAAATTACTCAGAAAGAGCTATAATATTTATGAGAAAGGAGATATCGATGAGGGAAAAAGAAAAGAGAAAGAAAATGAAAAATTGAATCTTCGCTGGCAGCGGGAAACAACCACATTGCAAACAACAAGGATGACAAATCAAATAGTAGTAGATTAACGACAACTAAATAAACAAAGCTTGAAACAAAATCATATACAAAAAAGGAGGAAAAATATTAATATGGTATTGTTAATAATATTCTACATCGTTGTTCTTGTCAATGTAATCAAACTCTGGGTTGGTAGTTACTATGGAGCTGAAGAGGTTCGAGGTTTACTAACAGAAAACAAGAAAGGAGCAGTGACAAACTTCATCATTTGCACCGTGCTCTGGACTGCCTTGGTAGTCTTAACAATTGTTTTCAAGACATGGGAAGAAACCTGGTTCCCACTCTTAATAACAACTCCAGCATTGATTGCAACATTTATCGGAATCCTTAGAGGAAACTATAACGACAAACGAATCTCTAAAAAAGAACGCGAAGTTATAAGCCCTTTATCAGATAAGGACTAGATAAATCTGTATAATGAAGAAAAAGGGGCACTCTCAAAATAAGAGAGAGCCTCTTTTTTATATCAGTAGTATACAGCAAAACAACAGTTGTAGTAAAAACTGTCATTAATTCTCACAATGCACTCTAGCTGCCAAACCACTCTGTCAGCAAGGGTGCCAGCACCAAAAATGCTAAACTGCTGCGAGGCAAGGCAACCTCCACCCCAAACCTATCAAAACCCACAGGGAGCCTAACATTTTACCAGGGGCCGAATATTTTTTCTCAGAGCGGGATATTTTTTTCTTCGGGCGGCGCCCCTTTTTTTCCGTCCCACCCGCCGCGCCTATTAAGCGCCAAAAAAGCGGTCAAAGTTTTGGCCGCCTCTTTGTTGTCAAATTTTTAATTCTCTTTTCCCGAGAAATTTATTTATTTGTTAATGTTCTTCATTCTTTCTCTCAATGCTTCTCTCTGTTCGTCGCTGAGTTCTCTCTCATTCCCCGCTCTCAAAGACAAGCATCTCTTCGCCGCTTCCACGCTTACCCCGCATGGTTCACCCTCTATGTACCAGATCTTCTTCACTCTGTATTGAGCCGCACCCTTTTCCATGAGCTTCTTTAGCTTGGTCAAAGTTGTGTTGTCGCTCGTGTAAATATTGATGTAATCATCTCTCCTCGAGAAACTGATCACAGTCTCCTGCTCTTCCACATCTACATTAGGGAAACATTCTGGTAGTTCAAGTACTTCAAATTTCTTATCATCTAAATCTTTCATATTTACTCTATATTATCCTCCATAAATATTATAGATTCCTTTTCCAACAAAATCAAGTATTTTTTTACAGTATTTTTCTGTGAAATCAGCTTTTTCTTTTCGGGGGAAGCATAATTTTCCGTCCTTCCCCCGATCTTTTTCTTTTTCACAGTAATTTACTGTCTAAAATTCCTTAAAATTACCTTTCCTTGATTTCTATCGCGTTTCGCTCCCGTCCGCGTCCGCGCCCGTGCTCGCGCCCCCACGCTTGAGGAGAGCCTTCTCTTTCCTCCAGACTCTGTTTTCCATTCTCTCGATCTTCTTAGCCTTCTTCATGATCTCTTTCCAGGCCCTATCTCTCTTGATCGTTTCAGCAGCCCATCTGCCACAATCGCTTGCAGCCCCTTCGAACCACACAGCATCATAATCCTTTAAAGGCTTCCCTTTCTTGTCCGCCCAAGTTTGATACCAATATCTTACGAAGGAAGGCACGAAAGCTAGCACGATCGCTAGAGGCCCAAGTAGTGCATTCTGGAAAGTGTGACCAAATTCATGTTCGCATGTTTCTTCGCCAGTGCAGTTCTTATCCTTAAAGAAGTTTCCCCCAAGACTGACACCGCCCCAGCACTCGCCGACCTCTTGATAGAAAGTCCAGCCACCCGCGAATCTCTTTGCCTTAGCTCTTCCGAACACTCTCATGATCCCAGCTGCGACCAGACCGATCACCGACATGATCGCGCCCCAAGTGTAGATCAACACTTCATAGAGCCATCTGTGCTTTACCACGAACTTTGTCCATGCAGCACACAACCTGTACATTCTTCTTCCAGCCCAGCTATATTCATACCTAGCTTTGATATCAGGAATCTCTTCCTCCTCAAGCTTGGTAGCTGCCTTCACAAGATCAGAGACTTCATCTATTCTCGCCACGATCTCATCCTTAGCTTTGAGCAGCTTCTCTGTCTCCTTGCACTTCTCAAGCTTATCCTTCACAGCTTCAGCAAAAGAGTTGTCTTCTACAGGTCCTTCAGGTTCTATAGAGAGATCATAGGCTCTCTGGACAGCACCATGAGCTTCATCACCAGCAGCATCACTAGCACTTACAACATCACTGCTAGAGCTAGAACTTTCAATTGAAACATCAAGCTTATCCTTCATTGTGTCTTTTAATGAGTCATTCTTTGGGTTAATATTTTTATTACTCTTCATTTCACATCTCCATTTATTTATATATATAAGTATATATTATAGGATTCTTTCCCCTTTATTTACAATTGATTATATATTTCCCTTATTTTATTAATAATTTATCAGTAATTTATTGGGAATTTTTTATATTAGTAAAAGGGGATATATAATTTTCCTTCTTCCCCTATAATTATTTCTTTTTTGCAGAATAAATCTCTCTGCTTTCACTGTCATAGATGAGGCAGTCTTTTCCTATTGCAGGATAGAGTCTAAAGGTAGGTTCTCCTTTCTTAGACATGATACAGTCTAGTCTGACATCCTTAATGCGGAAGAAATCGTAAGCCTTCTCGACAACGACAGGATCAGAGCCTTCCCCAGCAGATTTTAAACAAATGTACAAGAATTGGTCATTCCCTAACATATCTACAGGGGCTTTCTCCTTCGCAGGGATAGGATACAAGAGAATCTCGTTACAGTAATGTACGTTTTTTGGGACATCTATAGATTTTTTAGCTGACATATACAACACCTCCAAGGGCAAAATTGGCCCAGATCTGGGGAAATTTAAGACTTCTTCTACTAGAGAACTGTATCTCTCCCCCTCTATAAAAATGTGCGCGTGTGCGTGCGCGCTAGAGGAGTCCCCCTAACATGCACAGGATCAATCCTGCTAAATACCCTATCATACAAAAAACAAATAAACGATTACAGAGCACGAGAAGCTCTCCTGATGAGATAGGATCATCATATTCTTTTATAAATCTTTCATAGAATCTTTTCCATACTTCATTGTTCTTAGTGACTTTGTAAAGAGCGAACATTATAACAGCAGCAAGTACTATTACAATAATTCCAAGTCCTATTAAAATATATTTCATACTTAATCTTCTTGTCCTTCATCTAAAAGAGAGATCTCTTTAATTACTTCGTCTGAATCTAAGATAAATCCTCTAATCTCAATGTAAGAATCGTCTGAATCTTCAAAGTCATTATCTTGTCCATATCTATCCCAAATTATATCAGATAAATTAGTATCAAATACATAACTGAAAGTTGAAGGATATTCTCTTAAATCACCTTTCTGAAGATGATATTTTGGATTCTCAATATACTCATTTATTCCTGGAATTGCATCATCTAAGTGCTTAAAAAATCCTATTAAATAAATATTGTTCCAGAGATCCTTTACAAATACTTGATAGATTTTCTTTGTAGTCATAAGTTATTCTCCTTAATATTATAAATGCTAATAAGCTCTAAATATTCTATATCGGTTTACTGAACTACTATTATTTTGTTTTGCGATATATTTTAATGCATCCTCATAAGAATGACATATTGCTACTAACCTATCAGGAGCGGTAAGAACATATCCTTGTGGTTCAAATAAACGAACAAAAACATAATATATTCCATTCATGAATTAGGTTAGTCCTTATCTAAAATTATTACTAATTCTTCTATGTCTTTAGCTGTTCCAATAATACCTTCAAGTTCAAGATCAGAGTACTTAACTATATCCTTAGTGATAGCAGAGTAATAACAAACATTTCCATCTTTATCTTCACCGAATCTTAAATATAGATCTTTATCCTTACCTGCTACGATATAAAGTGCATACTTCTTGTTCAAAGCTTCTGTAGCCCATCTTGTTGAAAACTCTTTTGGAACTACCATACTCATATTTTTAAACATCATTTTCTTCATCCTTATTATCTCTCCTTCGCATTATTTACAAGATCTTTTCCTATTTCTGTTTTAAGCTCTGAGTCTATTTCATCTCACTTACATAGAATTTCTGAATAAACAGAATCAAGAGAATCTGATGGATCTGCAATCCCTTGTGAATAAATCTTATCTAATAGTTCTTGAGACATATTTTCTTTATTTAATCTCCTTTTAAAAAGTGTAGGGTTTCAGATAAATATTTGCAACTACTTAACCTACTTTAAAACTTGGAATAAAACTAATATCACAGATATACTTTATCCCTCTAAAAAGCCCCATTTCGCTTTTTCAACAGTCATCTATTACTTTTAAAATTATTATCTTCTTGGCAGGGGTTGTAGGATTCGAACCCACGGACTACTCGGTTGGACTCTTTCGTCGACAGTTTTGAAGACTGTTGCCTTATAACCTCTCGGCCAAACCCCTATGCGATTGTGGAGCAAGTAATGAGAATCGAACTCACATACTCAACTTGGGAAGCTGATATTCTGCCATTAAATTATACTTGCATTTTTTCTTATAAGTTTACAAGGTATTCCAGATAGGATTCGAACCTATGAAGGGTGATCAGTCCCGCTGGGCAACAGCCCAACTACATTCTCCGATAAGCCATGAGAGCTGGAATATATTTTCGTATCGACCTCAGCAAAAATATGATCTAGAATTTATTTCTGCAAAACTTTCTGTCTTGACTAACCTTATTTGTCTATGACCGATATAAAAGTCTTAGTCGATTGACTTTTTAACCTATCAGGATCTTTTTTACAGGTCCTGAATCCAAACTGCATTATTTCAGCAGACGAACCAAAGATGGCCGCATTTTTTAGATAGAGATAGAGGAGCTTCACCTATCCTATCCATAAATATTATAGATTCTTATCATAACTAAGTCAAGTTTCTTTTATTAAATATTTCTCAATATTTCTCTTTTTTTTTGATTGCAGAATTGTTGCAAAAATGTTACCGATCGGAGAGAATAGGAGGAGGAATAAGAGTACCTTGAAGAGATTATTACTGAGCGGTTAGATTTAGTGTCATGGTTAGTGTTTAGTGTCGGATTTAGTGTCCCAGATCTTTTTTTCTTACCTCTTTTCCTTGTCTCCCTCGCGTGCATGCATGCGTGCGCATTATGCGCGTATAGAGAAGGGAAATCTCCTTAATAGAAAGAAATAAAGAAAAGAAAGTGGGGTAAAGAAAAGAAAATATAATATATATTAAAATATATTATTATATAAAAGAAAGATTAATGTGCAAAGCTTCTCTATCTCAATCGTCGACCTTCGACTCTCGCTGACGCTAGATTCTTGGTCGATGAGGAGGTATAATTTTTTATTTTTTTGTGATTGGTTTTGTTGTACTGGGCTGGGTTCGCGCGCTCGGTCCCCTCGTTGTGCTCAAGCTCGCCTAAGGGGCTCGCTTTCGCGCAACTCGGTAGAAAATAAAAAAAAAGAATAGAGAGGGTAGAAGGAAGTGCCAAAGCCTTTGCTTTATATACTGGTGAAAGGGGATATTAACTTCTTTGGCTGCTCGTTTTGGATAAATGGAGAAACCTGGGTTTTCAATTCTTTGATTGGTAGTATAAGGGGGCGATAGAATATAGAATATTCATTCTTATTCTTTTATTAACGTTCCATTTTTATAACCGATTGACCAGTTGAGGATCCTTTGAGACAAGACACTCATTCGGAACCCTGACCAAAGGTGAATCAATAGTCTTGCTGGGAGTGTCTTTAGATCCTAACAACTGTTCTCATTAGATTCTTTATTTTCTATAGCTAAGTGTTTATCTATCTTTTGTTTAATTGTAACTACTTCTGCATCTTCTGCATCTTCTGCATCTTCTGCATTCGATACCACATGTTTTTGCCACCAATCTTCAATAGCTGCTGGTTCTTCATAATCATGTAGGTATTCGATATGATTATCTGGGAAAACAACTTCTTTAAATACTGAGTGTTCCTCATCTATATATCTAAAACCATGAATTCCTTTTTCATAATAATTATTTTTACTCCATTCAATTACGCAACAATGCGCATCATCAGTAGTAATATGGATATCATTGAAAGAAGTTTCACTTTTAGAGGTATAATCTAATAAATATTTAATTAAATCTAAATGTAATCCTTTTTTGACTTCTTCAGGAGTAAAAGTTACAGAATTAATTTCATCCATTTTAGTCTCCTTTTAAAATTTTTATAATGGTGGCAGGGGATGGAATCGAACCATCATGAATTGGTTATGGGCCAATTGAGTAACCACTACTCTACCCTGCGATGTGAGTGTCTGGTCTGGCTAGAAGGATTTGAACCTCCGACCTCGTGATCCCAAATCACGCGTTCTACCAAGCTAAACTATAGCCAGAACAGAAAATACTTATCTATCTAGATGCCTTTGTTTTGAATTGGAATCGAACCAATAATTCTTTTTTCTAAGAAAAGTGCCTTACCTTTTGGCTATCAAATAATTAGCTGTATGCATCTAAAGATATAGTTGACTAGATACCTTATTTTATAATTTGGATTCGAACCAAAACTGTCTGCTCCCTAAGCGGATGCTCTACCAATGAGCTATTATAGAAATCTTCTATATTGTTGCTGTAGGTATCTATTATTTTTTATTATTATATTATAAGTTTTATTCTACTTCTACAAATTCTGCTACTTTGATCAAATCATATCTAGGAGCATTTAATACTTCTAACATGAAATCATAAGGAGTATGAGTTTGGCCATCGATTAAAGATTTGAATACACTTGTAGCTTGTCCTGAAACCATTCTGACATGAGGAGCTGTTGCAGTTGTATGATAAGTGTCATGTCTAGCTTGGGTATTCCAGAAAACAATTTCAGGAAGTTTATAACCATGAGATTCAAACTTAGCTTTCATTGTGTCATAGAAAGTCATCCTATCTTGATTATCCTTACATGAATAATTTTCCCAAGAGAAAGCGCGTCTATTATATTCATTATTTACAACGCAGTAATCAAATTCCATGTCAGTAATGATTACTAGAGTTTTTGGCATGTCAGCTTGAGATAATTTATTTTCTATAGCTGTATTAAGAATAAGATCAAAGGCTGCTTCTAAATTAGTATTGTCTACGATAACAGGAACACAAGCTAATTGATTAACAAGAGGAGCTCCTTCAATTAAATTAATCCAAGATGGTTTAGAAGAAAAGGTCATAAACTTATTATGGAAAGCCCCTTTATTGTGTTGAGCAAAATAGATTCCTAAACCCACTGAAGTTGCCATTGGTCGGCCATACATTGAACCTGAAGTGTCGGCAATAACAATAGTGTTTTCAGATTTATCTTCAATCCAATCTTTTAAGTTATTCCACATAGCTTCTAAAGTTGGATTATATTCGAATTTATTGTCAAGAGAGAAGACTCCTCTACCTTTACTATATTCTTCTAATATTTCATATGGGAATAGTTTTTTAGTATTAATTTTAGCTTCAACCTGTTTACCATCTACAGTGATTGTGCTGCCCGAATTAAGAGCAGAAATATATTCTTTAAATCTTTCTTCTTGGTGATTTTGAAAAGCATTATAATATTTCTTCATAGCTCCACCAGGAACTTTGTTAAAATCAATTGCTTCCCAATTGTTAGAAGACATTTTTACTTCTGTTACATCTAAATATCTACGCATTGAAGATAAGAGTTTTCTATAAATTCTGTCAGAGAAACCGAAATATTTAGCAGTCAATTTTCCTAATCTTTTTGATTCAGGAGAAGAAGTGTTAGTAGATTTTAACCATTTAGCAAGAAGAGAAATTGGTTTTCTTTCTTTGTAATTTTTACAATCTTCTTCAAATACAGAATAAAGATATTCAAAAGCATCTTTTTCTAAAGGAGTTCCAACGAGTTCATATAAATCATCAAATCTACCATAAGTAGCTATATTAGGGATGTTCAATTTAACATCTTCTGGATAGACATTGGCTAAATAATGAAGAGCTATTCTGAAAGTTCTTCTTTCGCCTAAACCATATTCGATATCTCTAGCATAGAAAATTGTCTTCATTGCTACTAGTTTGTTTTCGGCATAAGCTTTAGCAACTTTATTTTCAATGTCACGATCAGAACGAGTTCTTAATGATCCAATTGTTGAAAATAGATCTAAGCAAGCATCAAATGTAGTATTTAAAGCAGGCTGACCATTTTCTGTTTCTTTCCAAGCAACTTCTTTTTCCATTGCTTCTACAAATTTACTTTTTTCCATTTTCCTTTCTATTTCCTTTCTAGACACGAGTTTTCTTACGCCCTCAGGCATTCAATCCATCTTCTTATTTGGCTGTTTGTGTCTATCTTTTTTTTCGAGATTCGAGTCTATAGATTAAAAGTCTATCCTCTAAATTTTGCTGTGTGAATCTCTCTTTTATTTTGCTTATCTTATCATTAAAATTATATTTTATTAGATATTTCGCTATCAGGACAAAATAAACAAAGTTTAATGACTTCTGTCAAAGGGACAGGTTGATAATTTCAACGTTCTACACAGAGACAAGCTCCATTATGACAGATCGTAGGGAAATCTTTTTCAGCCCCTTTTGAATGAACGTGTCCATAGAAATGTAAATCATAGGATTCTCCATTAGTTGGACGGGATTCTGGGAGATGAGATAAATAAATCTTGATACCCTTTTCATTTATCATCTTGCTATTACAAACTTCCTCAAAGCCACATTCTAAGAAAAACTGTTTAGATTTTCTGTCATGATTGCCTCTTATTAAAATTTTATGACCATTTAAAGTCGGAATAATTGATTTTAAAGATGATTCTGCCCCTAAAGCTACATCCCCTAAATGAATGATTGTATCTTCAGGAGAGACAATTTGATTCCATCTATCTATAATGACCTGATTCATTTCTGCTACAGAATTAAAAGGTCGATTTTCATATTCAATAATATTTTTATGATTGAAGTGGGTATCACTGATTAAATATATCATCTTTTTACCAAGTTATCCAAAAAGTTTTTTCATCTTCAGGATCTTCTGAATAAACTTTGTATCCTAAAGATTCTAATTCTGCTAAGATGCCATTGAGAATTTCTTCATCTAAATAACTGCCATCTACCATTATCTTTCTTTCATTTCTTGCTGCTGCTTGTTTGATTATTTTGTCTAGAAATTTCTTAAAGAAATTAGATTCAACAGTTCTTTTTCTTGCCTCCTTAGCTGAAATAATAGATACGTTTACAACATTTTTTTCTTCCATAACCTTTCCTTTCGCGCTGAAGATCTAGTCTGTTTATGGTTCAGACCGCGAGACCTATTTTAATAGAAGTTATACGCCCCCGTGTTTTTTAAAATAGCTAAATTTTATCCTTATAAACGGGGGTATTTTTCTTTTTTATACTTACATATATTATTATAGATTTATTAATAGCAAGAGTCAAGTTCTTTTTTAGAAAAATGAGTTTTACTAACTAATTTTAAATTATTCCAAAGATAATTTATGAAACAATCCCAATTCATCATAATTTGAGAGTAAACATCAACTTTCATACTATGTTTTAACTCAACCCAAGTCGAAACGAAGCGACCATAATTAGCAATATCTTTTTCTTTTTCTTTATTTAATCTGTCTAGTTCTTCAGCTGAAATTCTAGGAACAAAATTAGTAACGACAATTTCCCATTCATATTTTGACCAATAAAAATAAGCTAAAGATTTTCTTACTTCATTACTAAATTTTTCAAAGTCTTCTTTATATTTTTTCTTAATTCGAATTAAATCGTTCATGAAAGAAAAATGATCAAAAACATTGAAAACAATAATTTCATCTTTACGGTCCTTAGTAAATACATTCCAAACCAATCTAGGTTTATCTTTCTTTTTCTCAGACATATTCATACTCCTATCGTGATTTTTTCGAAACTGATTTTTGAGAGAGAATCAGCAAAACTCTTAGATCCTATTGATATAGAATCTGATGTCGTTTTCGCAGATATAAGTTTTAGAATGTTTGTCATCGTACTTTTGAATTACACGAAGATGATTCTTGTCAATAATAGAATACATTTTTTCACGAGCTTCTCTCCTTGAGAAGAAAGTACAAGGACGCATTTTAAAACCTGTAGCTGCTAAAGTGTATTGATGTCCACTCTTTTGTAAAAAATCAAACATAATTTTTAACCTCCTCTGTAATAGTTTAGTGACTTTTCGGTCATGAGGAGAAAATAGACATCATTACCTGCACGAATTAACTAATTAATTATTTATTCAACATCTGTTTTTGTTTTGTATTCTGAGAGAGGAACGAATTCTTCTGATCCAGGAACTTTTACATGCCATTTATTATCTTTAAATAAATATAAGTAAAAGCCATCTTGATCTAATTTTTTCTTCCAAGCCTCTTCAGAAGGGTCATGCTTAGCGTCTGTTAAAGCATCTCCTCTTCTCCTGTAAGTATCACATAAGTTATCAGGATGATGTTGTTTTTGCCATTCTAAGAAAGTTTTAAGAACAAACTCTGTATCTGATCTTGGATATTCATCCCAAGCAGATGGATTATCAACTGGTGTTGTTCCAAGAGAAGATAAATCACCTAAATCTAAGAGTTGCTTGATCTTTGAAACATCTTTATAATTTTCTAACAATTTTTGACCTACTCCTTTTTCAACATAACCATCGAAGTGACAATAAATTGAAGAAATTGAATTATCATCATTTTTTAAACCAATATAACATCTGGTGCTCATATAATTGTATCTCCTATATTAATTTTAATTCTTCTCCATCTTGGAATAAGGAAACTATAATTAAACCTTTCTTTGTTAGAATACAGAAAGAAATATCATAGCCTCCTTCCTTAGCAATCTCACTAGCTATTTCATAGCCACTTTCTCTGAGATTGTTTAATGGATAAACTTTTAATAAATCTAATGAATTTTTATACATGATATAATCACATAAAAATTCAATTTTAGATGAAGGAGGTTTAATAGGGATCAAAAGATTTCCCTCCTCATCGTAATAAACTTTGAGTTTGTTACTATTTTTTGTCATTTTCAGTGAGTCAATACAATAAATTCCGTCTATTGTACGAATATATTTCATAATTCACCTCTAATTTTGAATTTCAAATATTAACTCTGAAATTTCTTTTTCAATATTGACTGCCTTTAAGTATTGTTTTATATACTTATCAATAAATTCTTTTACTTGAGCTTCATTATGGAATTCAGGTCGCTCAATGCCTAGAACACTTATAATTTGTTCAATTAAATTTAATTCATCTCTCATCTTTTTTATACTGAAAACAAAAAACCAAAAGCGAATATAGTTCCAACAATAAGAAAAATTACAATACCTGTTGAGAATGTTATCCTCAAATATTTAGGGAGAAATTTTCCTCCGTCTTTTTCATTATCAACTTTTAATTTATAGAGGAGTCTAATAGATTCAATTCAGACAAACAGTACTATCAGAGATGTAATTATAGAATACCAATACATAATCAATCCTCCATAATTATTTTAGACAAAAAATTAAGACAAGTCAAGTTATTTATCGTTTTTGGTTAAAATAAAAGCTATTATGCCTTTTTTTGTTGTTCTTGTTCTCCTTCAGATTCTTCTTTTTGTTCTCCAAGCTTTACTTCAATCAAAGGTTGAATCTCTATTTTTCTTCCACATGATGGACAGAATCCTAGAGAAGTTTTTGAAGAGAAAAGTTGCTGCATCAGTTCAACTGCTTCCCCGAGAGAATTAGTTCCTTGAAGTAAGCTGCATTGGCAATAATGACATACTCCAAAATAAACTCTATGTTTTATAACTTGAGGAACATCATTCAAAATTATTTGCTGAACCACTTCTTGTTCATTTATTTCAATAAAAGTTTTTTCATTATCCATATTAATACCCCAAAGACTTCCAGAAATTATAATATTCTGTAAAAGCATGATCTCTCTCAAAAATGTTTCGACCATACCAAATGATTCTGAAGAGTCCCTTATTTCCTTTAAAATAAAATTTTATACCAAAAGTCTCATGACCTTGATATTCTCCCTGTACTTGTTCAATGTTAGCCAAACGATCAAAGTCGATTTTATAATTTTTAATTTCTTTAACATTAATTCCTTCTGCTTTAACTTTATTAGTTAATTGAGAAGAAGGAGTTTGATTTGGAACAGAAGCAATATTCTTTGGTCTAGGAGATGGATTTTTTGTAATTTCCTTTTTTTGCTGTTGCTTCTTATCTTCTTTAGGAGCAGGATTAGAATTAAGCAAACTTTTAAAAGGATTATCTAATATATGACTTGAATATTCATCGCTATAATCATAATCATATTCATATTCTCCTAAATATTGTTCATTTTTAGGAGATTTTACTTTTTTATAATTTTTATTAGAGCCTTTATCTCTGTCTTTATTTTTTGCACGAATCTTTTTAGTAGTCTCTTCTTCTATGAATTCATCATAAAGATCATCGTCATCATAACTGTCCCAATCGAGATTTGCTAAATTTTTTGTAACCATTTTTACCTCTTAGTCATTTTTTAAGAAAAAGCCCTCAAATAAAAGGGCAATTTTATTTGCTAATTTGAAGCTGTAGAAGGGGTTATTTCTTCCGCTTTATCATCATTCATTTTAATTTCTTTAATGATAGCTCCTTCTGGAAGGCTCTTTAAGAATTCAGGATCAAGAATTACTTTTCTCATTCTCTTAGTGAAACGTTCTAATTTCTTTCTAAGAGCTGGAGTCATTCTAGACCATTCATCCTGAGAGAGTTCTCCTTTAAGAGATCTCGTTGCAAAATCCTTGAAAGCTTGTTCTGAAATATTACTTGTGTAATTAAAATGTTGTGCAAGTTTATTTTTCTTTAATTCATATCTTTTTTGTCTTCTATTCATAATCTTCTTCTTTATACTCCTCTTTTATGATTAATTCTGCGACATTTATTAATTCCTTAAATTGTTCAATATTTTCTGAAGTAAGATATTTAAACCTATCAGCTACCAATTCATATTTAAATTCATCTTCTTTATCATCAAAACGAACAAACATTAGAACAATATAACTTGGTTTATCTTTTTTACCTGAATAATTCCATTCAATGGCAAGACCTTCTTTAATAGGTCGGTGTTCAAACCCAGTAACATCTTCTCTTATTGCAATTTTTGTAATATTTTTAATTCGAAACCTTCCTAGAGCAAATGCAATTTCTTTTACTGCAGGATCTGTTAGGTTAGGAGCTTCTACTACTTTGATATTTGTTTCTTTAGCGAATTCATTTTCCATTTTTATTCTTTCCTCCTTAAAATGTCATTTTGAATTTCTTCTATTTTATCACAGAAAAATTCTATATCTTTTTTTGTTGTGTATTTAGTGAAAGATATTCTAACTGTGGTGAAAATTTCTTCTTCTGGGAGGCCTTGTGCAATCAATACATGAGAAGGAACATCCTCTGCAGAAGAAGCTGCATCACACGCTGATCCTGCACTACAAGAAACTCCAAATAAATCTAAAATTGAAGCAAGAGGAGTTTTTCCTAAATCTTCTGGAGTGAAGATTCTAGAAAAATTAATACTCATGATATTCTTATGTCCACCATAAGAGTAAGTATTTAGGAAAACCTTATCCCCAAACTTTTTATTTAATAAAGATAACATATAATAATAGCATTTTTTAAAGAACGGAGAGTAGTCTTTTTTCATTAATTCTAATGCCTTTGCTAAACCTACTATTCCTGGAACATTAGTAGTTCCACCTCTTAGGCCTTTTTCTTGACTACCTCCATGAATTAATGGATAGAGAGGAGCATTTTCTCTCGCTATCAGACAACCAATGCCTTCAGGTCCATAAATTTTATGACCAGAGAAAGTGAAATAATCTACATTAGGATATTTTTCCCCTAATTTTAAATATTCTCCTCCCAGAGATAGAAGTTGAGTTGAATCCGATAGGAAGTAAGCTCCTTTTAAATGAGCGAGTCTTCCCATTGAATTTATTAGATAAGATGCTCCTGTTTCATTATTAACTGCCATAACACAAACGAGAAGAGTATCTTTTCTTATCATTTTACTAACAGATTGAACTAAGATTTGTCCTTCTGCTGTAGGTTTTATATAAGTAATTTCAAATCCTAATTTCTCTAAAAATTTACAGGTAGATAGAATAGAAGAGTGTTCAACACTTGAAACTACTAAATGTTTTCTTTTCTCATTTTCAGGAATATCTTTAAGAATTTCATTCCAACAAAGACCTAAAAGGATCCAGTTATTTCCTTCTGTTGCTCCTGAAGTAAAGTAAACTTCTGTTGGCTTAACACAAAGAGTTTCAGCAATTTTAGCTCGAGAATTTTCTACTGCTTGTTCTGCTTCAATTCCATTCGAATGAATAGAAGAAGCATTTCCAACGAAGCCTTTTGTCATAAAAGGTTTCATCGCTTCAAATACTTCATGATCTAAAGGCGTATTTGCAGCCCCGTCTAAATAAATTCTGTTCTTTTTCATTATAATCCTAAAATCTTTTTTGTATTTCTTACAGTAAGATCTTTAACTCTAGCTTTAACAAAATTTTGCATTTTATCATAAGAAGTTTTATGATCTATTCTGAAAGTAATAATATTTTTCTTTGTACAGTGATCTGCAATTCTGAAAATCATTTTTCCAGAATCAGACCAAATAGTATAATAATAAGATGTAGTAGATTTTGATTGAATCTCCTTAAAATTATACCCAGATTTCTTTAATTCATTTAATGTAATTTGACGTGCTTGATTAATTGTCATGTGTAGCCTCCTTTTTTAACCTCATAAATATTATATATGAGGAAAAAGGAAAAGTCAAGCTACATAGATCCTTTTTCTGATTCAACTTTATATTCGAGTAAATCATCTTTTAGCCAAGTTTGCTTTGTCTTAATTTTACTTGTTCTAACTGCCATATTTAAAGCATTAGGTTGACAAATTAGAGTGCAAGAGGTTCTAGCTCTTGTTATTGCTGTGTAAACAAGTTCTTTTGATAATAAAGGATATGCCGCCATATCTAAACCTAGAATAGCAAACTTAACAGAGTCACCTTGTTTTTTGTGGACTGTGATAGCATAAGCTAATTGAACACAATTCCATTGATCTCTTGGAAGTATAATTTCTCCTACTTCATTTATCGATACTATCATGACTTCATCATTGATGTCAATAATTTTACCCATATTACCATTAAAAATCTGTTTAATTGTTCCATCTAAACCTTCTGCTTGATAATTATTTTTGACAATGATAATTTTATCGTTTGGCTTAAAACAAACTTGATACTTTACACCATTTTCAATAAAAGGGATTAGAACGTCTTTAGAAGATATAGCTGGATTAACAATACCTTGAATAATAGTGTTTAATTCTTTACACGAATTTTCTCCTCTTGTTTTCATAGGAACAATTATTTGAATATCATCAATTGGAACTTTTTTGTTAAGATACAGATCTTTAAATTCCTCAACAATTCTGTTCTGAATTAAATATTTATCATCCATTCCTACAATTTTAAAGTCTTTTAACTCTCCTCTAATTTCTTCCCCTCTAAAAGAAGTTTTAATTATTGGATTACCTGTGGCAATTTGAAGAGATTGAGTAATAATTCCAGATCTCGCAGCTTGTCTATGAATCTTATTTAAAGTATTCGTTTGAATAAAACCTGAAGAAATGCAATCTTTTAAAATATTTGCTAGACCAATTGATTCTAATTGATGAACATCCCCTAACATTATTAATTTTGCTCCAGATTTAATTGCAGCTATCAACGATAAGAATAACTCTCCTCCTACCATAGAAGCTTCGTCAAGAATAATAACATCATAAGGCATTTGATTACGGCTTGTATAACGGAAAGATTCACTTTCTGGTAAGAAGCATAATAATCTATGGATAGTTTTACCTACTAATCCTGTATATTCTGTAAGCAAACTTGAAGCACGCCCAGATAATGCGCATTGTTCAACTCTTAAATCATGAGCTCTAAAAATTTTTACTAGTGGTCTTAAAGTTGAGCTTTTTCCTGTTCCTGCTAATCCTGTCAAAATAGAAACTTTGTTATCTAAAATTGACCAGATAGCATTCTTTTGTTCATCAGTAAATTCATAACCTTGTTCATTTTCACATTCTGCAATAATTTCTTCACAAAGATTTTTATTAAATTTATTATCAGATGTACAATTTTGTAAACGATTTAAATTAGAAGCTATGTCTTTTTCTAGCGTTCTATATTGAATTAGACTAACGCGTCTAGTATTTTTATCATAATATAAGAATGCGAAATTAAAATCTTCAATATCAGCATTTTTAGAATGTCTTTCGTAATATTTATTATAATCAGTTTCGCCAATCATATATTCTTTAATCCATTCAGAAACCTGTTCTTTAGAAATAGGTTGACATTCTTCTTGAATATTTAATATAAGATCATCTACTAAAATCCAAGTATTTCCATTAATTTCTGCTTGCTGTTCTAAATAATATCTTGTATAGGCAATAACTCTCTCTCTACAGTTATTAGTCATGCCTTGTCTTTTAGCAAAATCGTCAGCTTTTTTCCAGCCAATACCTCTTACTTCTTTTATTAGTATATAAGGGTTTTCTTCAATTTTACTAACAACGATATCTGCAGATCCATAATGTGCAATTAGTCTATCAATTACTCTCTTTGATAATTCAAGATCTTTTAAAGTAACATACGCTCTACTATTAAACTTAGAATCTTCGTATCTCGTGCACATTTTATAAGCAGTTGCAGGGCCAATACCTTTTACTTTTGTAAGTTCTCCAAGATTCTTATCCTTAAGCAAAGTAATAGGATCTGAGTGAACTTTAAAAAGAGCTTCAATTTGTTTTGGAGTCATGAAATAACTAAAGAATTTTTTCTGATCTTCTTCTCTAGATAAATCATAATCTAAATTTATTGAATCTAATTTATATTGAGGACCCCAAGTTTTATCAATAACTAAGGTTCCAAAAAATAAATATTCTGTTTTTTCATCTAATTTTGGAAAGTTCCCACAAGAAATAATTTGAAATTTTCCAGGAGTATTTTTTATCTCACATTCAGTTGGAATTGTCCCCTCGATGATTCGAATAACATCAAGAACGACTATAGCCCAATCTCCTGCTCTATGTCCTGAACGAGGAAAACGATAATTATGTAATTTTACTTTTGCAGAGATACTTGAACCTACAAGTTCTTTTGCTGTTTTTACCGACATATGTTACCTCTTTTTATTATATTCCTTCGCTATTGTAGGAATATAAATTTTCTTTTTCATTAATTTTTCTAAGACTTCTTTCCCTTTGTCCGTCGGACTATCTTTGTAATCAAGCAGTCCTTCACTATCTAAAATAATATAAGTATTAAAATATTGAGTTAGAGGACGAATCGTTTTTAGTAATTTCTTTTCATATTCAATTTCCTCTTCCTCTCCAACTAATCCATGATATTCTTTATCATAACCTAAAATTACTTCTTCAACTCCTAAGTCCATTATTAATTGAATCTGAGCCTGAGTTAAATTAGAACCACAAGTTGCCACAATGAAACAGTTGTCAACACCATAGAAACTTGCTCCTTGCAAAACAGCTTTTTCTGATTCACAAATTAAAACTTTCTTAAGCTTCTTAATTGTTTCTTTGTTTTGATAAAGTCCGAACAAGTTTTTACCTAAAGGATGGTTGTATAACTCTCCCTCTATAAATATAGGCATGTACTTCTTACCTTCTTGGATTTCAAAAGGATTATAAGATCTTCCTCTTATTCCGATAAGATTGCCATTTATATCAACGTGAGGAATAATAATTTTATGCAAAGCAGAATCAACTCTTATATTATAAAATCTCATTACTTCTGGAGTGATTCCCTCTTTAATCCATTCTATAGGGGCAGCTAAAGGATAAAAATATTCAATCATATTTTCCTGGACAGTTGTTACTGAAAGATCAACATCTTTTGTCTTTTCAAAATCTTCAACCTGCTGGAAAATATCCCAATCATCAGTTAATTCAACTTTTTCTTCAGCGTCTGAATTGTCATCGTAAATATGTAAGGTCTTTTTAATATAATTCATCGCTTGAACAAAATCACATTTTTTAGCACGACAAACTAATTCAATAATATCATAGCTAGAAGAGCATGTATAGCAATGAAATAAACCCGTTTCAGGATAGTAATATAATTTCCAACTATCTCCGCCATGACAAAGGGCTGTTGAGAAAATTGGATGGCCTTCATTATCAAAGAAGTGTTCAGAATCTCCTTGTAAATCACAACAAATTTTTATTACATCATCTACTGTAATTTTAGCTTTTAATTCTAATGCAGTCATAATTTATCACCCTCTAAAAGTCAAAGTCAAAATCATCAGTATTTTCCTGTGAATTTGCAGCAGAAAAGGCCTTATTAAACTTATCTTCTGTTGTATTATCTAGAATTATTTCAATATTGGTATCAGCAATAGGCAATAATACTCCTTTTGAATCTACTACGAAGCTGTCGTAAACTCTACAAATACTTCTATCAAAATAAATGAATATTTTAATGTTTTGATAACTACCTCTTCTTAACTTATAAACCGAAATAATAAAGTTAGGTGTTTTTTCAAAACCTTTACTACAATAAGAACGAATTGATTCTTCATCTATCTCTCTTACTGGCATTAAAATTGATGCACAGTCAGCTTTATCTGCTAAACTTTTTGCAGATCTTAAGAAAGACGAGTCAAGTTCTTTTGCATTTTTTACGTCTCCAGATACTTGAGTTGCCGTCATAATGAAGATATCTAGCAACTTAGCGCAATCTTTTAAGGCTGTTATCATTAAAAGTAATATTTGATCTGTTCTTAAAGCTGTCTTAGTTTTAGATGATGTTTCTGCTAAAATCTTTACGTTTTCAGAAAGATAATCATAGAATACATAATCTGTTTGATATAATTGATGATACTTCTTAATTACAGAAATTAAATCTTCTACATTATAGTTTGAAATTGCTACTAATTTGAAATCTGAATTCTTTAATAATTGAGCAGCTTTATCAACACGATCTGATTCGTCGTCTATATATCTACCATCTAAAATATGAGGTTCAGGAACTCCTGAAATATAAGCTAAAGCGAGAGTTTGAACTTCAGATAGTTCTAATTCGGTTTCGATAAATAAAACTTTTTCACAAAGACCAGTATTTACCCATTGCTTCTTGATTGTGTCATAATATTCTGGAACAGCTAAATGGCATGCTTCGCCTAACATCATTCTTGTTTTACCAAAACCAGTTCCACTAGACATCATGTAGACGCAGCCTTTCCTTATACCTCTATAAATAGTAGTCATTTTAGGAGACATTAAAGGAAGACCCATAATAGGTGTTTCTTTTAATTGAGCAATAAGATCATCAATCCCATCTCCTAAATTGTTTTCTACACGATCACTATTACTGCCAAAAACTTCTTTTACATTAAGAAGTTTTACTTCTTCTTTTGCAATGATATCATTTACAGAAAGAGCATCAAACTTTTCTTGCATACGAATAACTTCTTTAGGCTCAATAATAGTAGGATCATAAATGTCTGAAGTATCAATGCCTTGTCTCTGTAAAGAGTTAATTAAACTATATTTTTTTAATGTGGAATAATAATAATCGAATTTCTTCTTATCAAAAAGTTTTAAACAATTTTGAATATAAGCGACACCATTATTTTCTACAAAAACTTTATATTGAATTGGGTATTGTCTTAAAAATTGATCAATATCAATATAATCAATTTTTTGCATACCATTGAGAGCTAAATGTTCAATTGCTCCAAAAACAATTTGATGAAATTGTTCTGGAAAATCTTCAATAGTAAATTTATAATTATTGTCTGCAAATAAAAGAGGATCTTGAATTAAAGCTGCAAGAACCTGAATAATCGCAAGCTTGTTTTGAGCATATTCTTTATTTTCCAACTCTATAGATCCTCCATATTATATTTTATTTGCTTTGGTTTAGTTTTCTTTGTTTTTTTATGAATTTGAATAGTTTGAGAAGGAACATCTAAATCGATAGATTCATTTATTTTACGAATTTCTTCTTGCTCTTTTAAATATTTTTCATATTGGTTAGAGAGAGATTGTATAAAATTATAAAAATCAAATAGATCTCTATAATCTGCCGAATTACCTAATATAATATAATAATATTTAATAATTCCTAATACATATTCCTCTGAATATAAATCGATCAAAAGACCAATTTGTCGTGTAAGTTGAGCAGAAGACAAAGATCAATAGGAACTTATTTGTGCCAATAAATCAATAACTTTTGAAATACTATCTTCTCGTTCTTTTCTCTTTTCAATTAACAGAGAGTAACAAGCTCCACAATAAGTTTTTCCTTCAATTGTGAAGCCTCTCCCTACAATGCGTTGTCCGCAATTACAGCAATTTGCTGCCATAAAATGCCTCCTAGAATCCAGCTTCAGTTAATTCATCTAAAATCTTTACAACTGTATCGTAATCAGCTTCAGTTGCTGTTTTACATTTGAAGTCTGGAGTAGCAACCCTAGCTAAGATTTGTTTAAATATATCCATTGATCCATGAGTTGCCATCATGTTTTGAATTTTTTCTCCAACTAAATTAATAAGAACTCTTAATGGAAGTCTTTCTTCTACTGAATCAGATTTTGAATTTTCTTCATTAAAATTCTTTATAATTTGAACATTAGAGGAATCTGAATCCTCTTGGTTTACTGTTTTTTGAGAATCTGAAGAATCTAAATCCAATTCTTTTAAAGCAGCTGGAATAGAATTAACGTTTTGTTCAGTAGTTTCATCTTCTTTTTCCCAATGGAATACTTCTACTTTAGAATCTGCATTACGGATTGTTAATTCAGTGAAAGTTCTAGAAGCTTCATCATAATGAAGACTTGATACTTCATACTTCGCATATTTATTAGCAAGTACATATTTATCATTTACTTTTTCTGTTTTAACTTTTAACCAAATAGTTGGTACAGAATAAAGTTCTTCACCAATTCCCCATTGGAAACCAGCTCTTTTAAAAGCATCACTTGCTTCACCTTTTTTCTCATTCCCTTCGTCGTCAGATCTACTTTCAATACCGCAGTCCCATTTCCAAACGAATTCATGATCACTATCTTCTCTAACACCGATTCCGCAATATAAATTGTCTTTAATAACTTTATAATCGCTTGTCCAGTTCATAGGGCCATATACTTCATTTAAGTACTTTCTGTCTGTTCTTGCTGTTTTATAAATTAATGCAAGAGCTCCAGCTTTTGTAATTTGTTTCACTTTAACTTCAATATCCTCAGGTGTTAATAGAGGAATTTTAATTTTATTTTCTTTAGACGCCATAGTCTACCTCCTAACTAAAAAAATTATAGATTCCTTTTGCATAAAAGTCAAGTAAATTAAGGTTAAATGAATTGTAAATAGTAATCATCTGCAAAACGAGTTATAGGTACAAAACGAACTTTCTTCCCTACAAGATGAATTACTCCAAGATCAATATTTTTATTATCAATATATCCAGATTGATAAGCAGCTGTTAAATATAAATTTAATTGACCTGAAACGTGCTGTCTATCAATTGAAGATGTTGTTTTAAAGTCTACCAAAGTTAATTTACCATTCAAATAACATAGCATATCGAATCTTCCGCAAGCCACCACTTCATTATTTTTATTATATAAAGCAACTACTTTTTCAGTTATAATTGGATTAATTTTAAATAATGGTTCTAGATAGAGGAAATATCCTTTTACTTCATCAAATTGAGAATCAATAGGGCAGCTTGGATCTTCTCTTCTTTTTCGGATAAATTCATCTAATTGTCTATGAACCTCTATACCATATTCTGAAGCTGCTTTTAAGATCTCAGGACGAACACTACCATATTTGCTACCGAACTTTCGGTTTAAAAGTTCCGAAACACTCGGAACTTCTTTTCCATTCACAAAATATTTATGATCAGAAGATCTAAAACTTACGACAAGACCATTAGGTAAATTAAAATATTCTAGAGTTTTTTTATTCATATTATTTACCTTCTTCTCGGAAACATAATTCTTTGAAGAAAGGTACTTCATTTTCACACCAGGAACAAAACTTATGCCACTCTTCTAATTTATGATTCTTTCTTTGAGAATAGATTGTCTTCAGTTGTCTATAATTAGTAGTCATAGTAGCTCCTAATACAAAACCTGAAGGCAATGATGCTACAAGAGTTCTTCAAAGTTTTTTAACTTGATCTTGATCAGCACCTGGTTGATTAAAATTGTTATAATCATCTAAAAGTTTCTGATAACGAGCTAAAATTTCAGAATCTGTGTCCGAAACACACTGATCAGCAACTTTAAATTTAGCAAGCCTATGCATTGTAGATTGAGATGAAACAAAATCTAAGAAATGATATCTTTGAATTTCTTTCCACATGTATAGAGGAGCATAAAGATCAAATTGAACAATGCATCCGACAAGAGCCTGATCATGCCCTTCTCCTATTTTCGTAGAACTTAAATTTTTCATTCTATTAAAATCTTTTTCAGTATAATCCAACGTATTATCACTCATTACAGTCCTCATTGGGTTTCCTGAGGCAATAATTGATTTATTTAAACCATATACTTCGGTATTTTCAATATGAAATTCCATGCTTTTAATTCTCCTTAATTAATTCATTATACCATCTATTATCAACATCTAATAAAGAATCCCATAACCAAGCAAAAGCTCCAAACCAACGATTGCTTAAAGTTTTTAAAAAGTAACAATATCCAATTTCGCGGTCATATTTACCTTCCTTGTCCACGGCTACTGCTTTAAATATTATAGTCTGTTCTGGATCATAAAGCCAATAACAGTCTTTAATTTCTTTCTGAATCCTTTTTAATAAATAGTTACTGACATTGTCTTTGTCTAAATCTATCCTCTTAATAATTTTTCAATCGACTAATCTTGACAGACGAATTTTTCCATCATCAAAACCATGATAGATCTTTCCAACTTCTGGATCAGGCATAAACTCTTCACGAGTATTCCCTCCTATTACTATCACATTATGATCTCTATCATTTTTCTTAAATAACATACATTCCCCTTCCTTAGTTTAATTTGTTATTTCTTCCAACGAATTTTCATCAATTTCAACTCATTCATTTCGTCCCTCACCATAGAATGGAAAATCCTGAATTGACTCATCATCAAAAAGCCATAAAGAGCCGTCAGCTCTTTTCTCAATTTTACTTCCTTTGACTTCATCACCTGAAAAATAATGATTGCCATTATATTTTACATTTGCCTTATACATTATTTTCTAACCCCTTCAAATAATTGTTTATTCTTCATAATAAGTTGCTCCTGCATTTAGGAATGTTTGCATTATATCCGCTATTGAATACGGCACATTTTTATCTTCTAAAATAAATTCTGGATTAAGGCAAATTTTAAATAAACATTTATCGGGAATTTCTAACCTAACTAAAATGTGATTAAAGTTAGGATAATCATCAACAATAAATTTAATATTTGGAATAGATATATCTTTATCTAAATTTTCTAATTCCTGTAAAGCATTCTTTTTATAATCTTTGCCAACAAATTCTTTTGCATATTTAATTAATTTTTCTGCTATCTCATCTCTTGTCATTTTTCTAATTCCTCTTTAGTAGGATAACTAAACTTTGTTTTTCCTTGTTTTCTTTTTTCATAGCACTCACATTTTTTGCCTCCCTTAAATAGTGGTATTGTAATTTCTTGTGTATTTATATCACAAAAATAACAAATATCTCTTGCAAACAAATGTTTACAGTTTTTACAATTTTTCATTTTTAATTTCTACCTTTGCATCTTCTTTTTTATTTGCAAAGAAGTTTTTACATATATCAGCAAGAACTAAAGAGCTTTTTTCATCTTCCTTTAATGTATTTGAAATACTTTCCAAAGCATTTGCAATACGCTCTATATTATGATAAAAGTTTTCTTCTGCTATAGTCATTCTTTTATGCCTCCAATATTTCTCGTTTTAAACCTTCTATAAAAATGCTACCGAACATAAATCTAGTTCCTATAATTAAGTATCCTTCTTTATGCAATTTTTCTTTAACTTCTTCTATATCACATTCATTAAAAACTTCAACAGCTATATACTCTTCATTATGGTCGCATATTCTATACTTAATCATACTCTAGTTCTAACTCCTTTTTGTCCAATGCCCAAGTTATACCAAAGTCTTTGAAATAATATTCATCTCCATTAGGACATATAAAACTTTTATTTTTAAAATTTAACAGAATATGATTACTTTCACATCCATCATCAAAATATTTTGTATTTTTATCATCCAATGCCTTAACCAAAGTCACTAAATCAATTCCAAATTTTTCTTCTATAGTTTTATATTCAAGTAATTCATTTATTATTTGTGAACTCATTTGTTTACCAACTAATCTAGGTAATATAAACGATGGATTTTTAGATATATTTAAAATATCTTCTTTAGTTAATCTTTTTTCCATTTTCTAATTCTTCCTTAGTTAGAGCCCAAGTTACTCCATACCCTACTGAACCTTTAAATGGTAGTGCTACACTATATATAGGTATATTTATTCTAGCTTTTTCTAATTGTAAATTATTTCCTGGAATGAATCCATAATCTTTTGTAAAGATTCCATTTAAGAGTGCTTTACCACCTATAATTAAATCAATATTTAACTTTTCTACAACATCTTCATATGCACCAATTATTTGAACTAATCTAATGCCATTTTCCCAACCATAAATTTCTTTATTTGGTGCTAATTCATAGAAACCATCATCTCTTTTTTTAGTTATTCTTTCCATCCTGATACCTCTTTTGATAAATCCATATAACCTAATACCTCTTGTAATAGATTAAACTCCTCTAACGTCAATCGTTTCATCATATCGTTAGGAATTGCAGCATTATAAACTCCAACCTCCTTACATATAGTAAGTATTCAAACATTAACTTTTTTCTCTTTAATAATCTCTAATGCAGTTAAGTCTTTTAATACTTTATCTCTATCTTTTAATATTTGTTCATTTTCAGCTGGGTTTAGAAAACCTAATGCACCGAAATGAACTATTACTAAATCTTTACTTGTCATTCTTTAACTCCTTTTTTGTCAAAGCTCAAGTTACTCCATATCCTACTGGACCGTAAAAAGGTAAAGCTACACCATACATAGGTATATATATTCTAGCTTTTTCTAATTGTAGACAATCCCCTGGAATGAATCCATAATGCTTTGTGATGATTCCATTTAAGAGTGCTTTTCCACCTATTATGAAAACAATATTTAACTTTTCTTCTATATCTTCATATTCTTTCAGTTTATCATAATAATCTTCAAACTCAAGTTTTTCTTCATCGTATATTTCAAAACCTTGTTTGTTTTTATTTGTTAATCTTCCCAATCTAATACCTCTCTTCAAAAATAATAAATATTTCTACAAGATTCATTTGCATTCTGACAATATTGTATTGCTGCTTCTTTACTATCAGAGATATACATAAGATTTAAATAAGATGATATACTATTCCCAAAAGGGTCTTTGTATAAAGAATATACATAATACCAAGATTTTTTGTTTATCATATTAATTCCTTTATTAATTCTTCTAATAATTCCCTTACTTCTTTTGTTTTTAATAACACAATGAAATAATAATCATCTCCATTATCTTTATCATTATCGATTTCTACTATATGAGATTTTAATTTTTCTAATATAGTTAAATCTTTTTCAATTATATTGTAACAATCCTCTGGACTTACTCCTAAATACATAGGTTTTGCAATTTGAATTTCATTATTTAGATTTTTCCTATAAACTAAATCATTCATAGGTGTAAAATCATCTAACATAAGTTTTCTTAATGCTTCTTTACTTGTCATCTACTAATGCCTCTCTTAATAAGCCGTATTCTTCTCGTGTTATTTGTTTATAGCTAGGAACGCTATTATTATAATCCTTTGATGAATTACAACATTTAAACCAATTTGTATCAATTTGTTTTTCTTTTATAATTTCTAATGCTTCTAATCGCTTTTTAACGATCTCTAAACATTTAAGCATTTCATAGACATCTTTACAGTCAATGTTTTCTTCTTTGTCAATGTTAAACTTTATTGATTGACAATTCAGACACAAAGTATTATCTAATTTTTCATATGCTTCTTTATTACTTATTTTTGTAACCATATTAATCTTAACTCCCTTTCATCATTCATCTTTGCTGCATAGATTAAACCTTTATCAGTCCAGATAGCACCATAGCAATTTCTTGTTTTAAATTGTTGCTTTTTACTATAGTTAAACCAATATATTAATTCTTCATATGTACATAATAGTGGGGCACCATCTCCATCATCAAAGACAAACTCATCACATAATTCTTTTATTGAATCAGCATCAGATATAATGTCTTTTTCATTTATTTCATAGACCCAATCCATTTCGTTATCTTCAGAACTGAGGCTACAATATACAGTTTCTTCAATTTGATATTTTGTTTCATAAATACCATCATTTGTTCTTATATACATTATAATAATTCCTCTTTGGTCAACGCTCAAGTTTTACCATAATCTTTGAGTTTATAAGTGTATCCAAATACACTACTAATAGCAAAACCAGTATCTTTGAAATATTCTATGCAAACTATCATAGGACATATTTTTTTGTTATATATACAATAAGCCCATTTCTGTTCTAATGCCTTAAATAATGTAATTAAATCAATACCTAATTTTTCTTCTATATCTTCTAACTCAAAAAGTTTCTTTTCGGCAAGGGTTTTATCTTTAATATAAATGTATTCTTTACTTTCAAGTTCACCATTTATGTCACAACTTGGTTGAACTATTTTCTTTTCAGTTAATCTTTTCATTCCTTCAAGTTGTTCACAAGATGGAGCAGAAATTTTATTATCTTCCTTCATTTTTGAGAGCTTTAATGTTAATTCTTTAATTTCTTTTTCTTGCTTTCTACATAATTCAAGAAGATCTTTATTTCTGTTGTCTAATTTGCTCATTCTCTAATTCCTCTTTAGTAAATGCCCAAGTCTTACCATAATGTTCAGGTTTATAGATATAATAATCATATTCAAACCAATAACTATTATCAGTAAATCTTAATTTAGGTTTTCTATTTATAATTTTTTCATCTTCGTAAATAATCCAAATACCATTATCTAATATTGATAAAGCTTTTAATAAATCAATATTATGTTTTTCTTCAACATCTTCTAATTGTCCAAGTTTGTTGATTGCTTTATAAAAACCTAGTTCACCAGATTTTACACAATCGCATTTTTGTTCAATAGCAGAATAATTTCCACTTAAATATCCACGTGTTAATCTTTCCATAACAGTACCTATATTAATCCTCTTCTACATAAATTAACTTTTCTATATAGTTTCTTCCTTCATCCTTAAACATTGGAATTTCTTTATCAATAACCCATTTACATTCTTTTTTAATGCAACAGGTTCCTCTTTTTTGTTCAGTTGGAAGATTTCCCCAAATAATTCCTGCTTCTTGTTCAATCTTAGTCACAGTATCTTTTAAGTTAAGACCTTGTAATGATTTATGACTAAATAATGATTGTGCTAAAGCATTAATAGAATTTCTCTCTGCATCTTTTTGACGCCAAAATACACAATTAGTAACTTCTTCTTTTGGGATATTGAACACTCTACTATCAAATAAAGCACCTTTTCTACGAGCTTTATCATAAATTAAATCATAATTATCTGCTTCACCTTTTTCAGCAAGTTGTTCAAGATAAAATTCATTAAAGTATTTATTAAAAGCAAATGTTGCCATAGAAGCTGATATAGAGACCATTTTTTGAACTTCATAATCAAACCATGCAGAAGTGTCTAACTTATTATAATCAACTAATACTAGTGTAATTTCATCTGATTGAGTATACCCTAATACACAACCTTGAATATTTTCACATAAATATTTCATGGTTTCTTGCATAGTTTTCATAAAAATATCATCAAATGGTTTTTTAAAGCCTCTTGTAAAAGTATGAAAAGCTTTACCATCTAGTCTAATAATTACAGGCATTCTACGAATAAGTTTTGTTCTAGAAACTTCTTCATAATATGTCTTCATTCTATTTCCTAAATTATCATTGATCATATTAATCTCCATCTTTTATATAACTATCAATGTCTATTAGATAAGCACTTCGATCTTCTATATTAAATCTGCACCAATAGTTATTTCCTTGCTGTATTTTGTAATTATAATTTTCTGCTTGTTCGATAGAATATAGACTAAGTTTATTTTCTAGCAGATATTCTATTTGTTCTTTTTCAGTTAAATATTTAGTCATATCTTTTTTAGTGAAGCTTTTGCCCATAGATAAAGATATTACTAAAGCGATGATAAGACCAGTTATAAGTAATATAATGATAGAAATACCTTCAATAATTTCATTACAACAGAACAGAATTAATGCAAGAATAGCTATGATAAGTAGAAGGCCTATTACAATTGTTGCTATCATTTTATTTTCCTCTTTCTAATAACTTTTATTTGTGGCGTTTTTTATTGCTTCTAATAAATCATTTGCAGCAACAGTTATAGACATATCTTTAAAATTTAAAACTACAAACTTACAAGAAGAAGTCCAGTGACTTTCTACATATAATCTTGTTTCAAAAGGAATTTCTGTATCTTTTCCATTTATTTCATATACTTTTATTTCATTTACGATTTTTGCTATCATTTTTATCTCCTTAATTTTTAATCTCTTTCACTTAAAAGTTTTTCTATTTTATCTACTTCTTCGTTCCAAGATTTAACTGCTATTTCTATACATTCTTGTTTTGTGTCTGTGTAAACAGTATCACTGCAACTTCCTTCTACTCTTTCACAAAATGGACAGTAAAACCAAAATGAATAATTTCCAGGATAACCTCTACCATTTGGTTCTCCCATATCATGAGTTGCTAATAAAGGACTGCTTCCACAAATTGGGCACTTTTTTAAATTTATTTTATGGTCTAATTTAATTCTCATCTTTTAGTTCTCCTAAATTTTTCAATGTTTCTTTATTGTTAAGTCAATACGACATTTTTTAATATATCTTGAGAAGAATCTGCATTATCTTTCGGTTTAAAATATTCATCATATTTACATCTAAAATATTGATCTATGTTTCAAAAAATTAACTTTTTTAATCCTTCTTTTGCTTTTTCATAATCTAAGAAGCATGTTTCATCGTCTATACATCTGATATCATCCCATTTTTTATAAGTAGAAAAGATAACATGTTTTTTACCATAGTAATTTATAAGTAAATAATCATAGACACTTCTTCTGATTTCACCACCACAAGCTTCCATAGAGTAATAACCTTTGTCTGATTTTAGATTAAGGTATTCATTATATGATTCTTCATCTTCTAAAACTTGTTTTAAGAAACCAGGCGTTTTGTTGTTGTCTTTCAATAAATCATTTATAGTTGATCCACTAGCTGCTACCAAATCATAAAAATAATTTGGAGATTCACTGATCGTAATAGTTTTTGAATTTGGTAGATCTTCTAATTGTAATTCTTCAACATTTCTTTTACTTAATTTTTCTTTTAATTCTTTATTTTCCTGTTTAACAGCATCTAGTTCATTTTGTGTATCTGCTAATTGATTTAAAATATATTCTTCTAATGTTTTCATAATTGTTGTTTACCTCTCTAATCCCACCATGTTTCTATATTATCAGATAATAATTTAAAAAATTTATCTCTTCTTTCTTTATACTCTTTTGAATATTTATCTAAAGAGGCTTCTTCATAAAGTTCTGGTCTTGCAGGGACGATATAATATCCTCCTTTGTCTGTCTCAACATAATCGAAAGGATTATCGTCATCTAAATGAAAATAATGATTATTGAAGCCATCCCATTCTTCATAAGCTTTTAAAGTCTCCGCTAAAGTCTTTTTAATTTCATTGAGACTTTCTTCTGATTGGAAAACATTATATCCTAAATCATAATATTCTTTCATGAACTTCATGGTTGCTATTAAATACTCTAGAACAAATCCATATTCCCAAGGAGCTGCTTTTACTTTATTATTTATTTGATTCAATTGTTTTTTATATTTTTTTAATATTTTTTTGTATAGCTTTTTATTTTTCATAAATCTTATTTCTCCCATTATATATTACAGACTCTCCTCCTTAAATAAAACAAAAGAGACAGTTTATTTTTTAATGCCTCTTTTATTTTTTTAAACAATTTACCTGACTTTCTAAAAAATAAAAGTGCTCTTTTATTTGAGATATTTTTTCTCTTCAACAATATTTTATATTGTATTTTATTTAAAGTCAAGTATAATCTTGTTATATTTAATTTCTTCGTCTTCTATATCTGATCTCTAAAGTTCCATCTGAATGAACATCTTCAATTAACCCTACAGTTCTTGGATAATTAGATGATCTATCTGTTCTGCAAACAAACATATTTTCTCTTCTGAAACCATATACTATAATTTTAGTTCCTCTTTTTAGCCAAGACTGCTCAATTACAACTTTCTTTTTAGTGGCAGGATCTATAGAACTAATTTTTTGATTATAAATGTTAAAAATATTAGAATACATTTTTACACTTACAATTCCATATACAGTGGATAAAGTTATGATATGTTTAGTTTTGTCTGAATCAGTAACAGTTCCTGCAATAGCACAATAGAAAGTATTATCATCACTTGGATTTTCATTTAATTCATTAAAATTCCAAATATTATAATATTCATTATTAGTTCCTGCAAGTTCATGTTTAGAGTGATAGAAAGACATTGTAGACATTTCCCATGTAGATTCAGTGCCAGAACAATATTTTGCAAATAATTCTTCAGAAAATTTATTTCTTTCAAAATCTGCAAACAATTGTCTACCATTCTCTGTATTTAAAAAGCTCATTAATCTTTCAATTTTTTCTTTATACACTCTATCAAAAGCAGACATTTTTACCCAAATAGATCCATCTGAAAGATAACCAAACTCATTTTTAGTTATATTAAGAGATCTTTCAATATAATTTGAGAAAAATTTACATGCTAGCTCTGCAGAAATTATATATCTACGATTTTGATTATCTGAACATTCTTTATCCAAATATTTTTTATATTTATAGAAACGAATTTCAATCTCATATTCTTCTAAATTCATACCTAAATTCAAAGCCTTTTGAATATTGGCTGTAGTTAATTTAGCTTTCACAGGGAATTGATTTTCAGATAAAATTGATAAATATTTTTTAATAATAAATAAACGACTAATTTTTTCTACTTCATCAAAACAGCCTGCTTTAATTAATCCGATCATTTGAACAGGAGTTACTGAAACTCTATTTAAAAAATCTTCTATAGAAGAGAAAGGTCTCTTCTTAATAATATCTTCGTATAAAGAATCGCTTACAACGTTAATAGCAGCTAAACTATAAATAATACTGAAATTCTTTATATCTGGAATAAAATCTTCTTCTGCAGTATTGATATTAGGGAGTTCTATCTTTACTCCACTGTGCTGTGCATCATCAATCGCTTTTGCAATTTTACCATAGTTTGGAGCTGTACTCTTAGATTTCTTTTCATCTGAAGAATCCTCTTCTTCTGATGCATCATTCTCTGCTTTATTATTAAGATCTATTTCAACTTCGTCTTCATCATCAGAATCTTCTGAAAAACTATCTATAGAATTGCCTGCATTTATACATAAACAAGCACATTGCCAATATAAAGGATTGTAAAAATAAGCTAAATTAAGTTCTTGTAAAGCAATCAAAGAATAAGATATTCCGTGCGCTAAATTAAAACTATAACCTAATTGAGGAACTATCATTTTATCCCATACATATTGTCGGAACTCTTGCCTTCCTCCTGGGTTTGAAAAATAATGTTCTTTAAGAGCTTCGATTTCGTCAATATGCTTTTTAGCAACTGTTTTTCTTGCTTTATCAGAATCTTTCAAACTGAAAGAAGAAATGCCTGGATCCATTAAAATTCTCATAAGATCTTCTTGAGAATAAGCAACGCCATATTTATCAAGAACATATTTCTCTAAAATTTTCTTTTCATTTTCTGTTAAATTATAAGAATCCATTTCTTCGTACCAAAGATTAATGTTATTCTTGAATCTAACATATCTATCTACTGGTGATTCATCTCCAGGTTCAACCTGTAGTCTAATTAAACCATTTACAGCTGATAATTCAGCTACGGAATGAGGTCTCATTTTATTAACTCCTACTTTTCCTACTGAAGTATCTAACTGGAATATATCACTATATTTATTATCATTCAAGTTATCCCACATTTCTTGATTATCATAATGCAATACACTTGGATGAAGATATTTATTATATGTTTCTCTTAATGAACCTTGCCATGTGATTGTTCCATCTTTTAAAAGAAGTTCACACGCTTTCATTAACTTTGATTCAGCTTCAGTTCTTAGTAAGTCAAATTTTAAAGCACCCATATCATCAGAATCATGCATATTAAAAGCTGTAATCGGAGTCCCGTTTGGAGCTGTCATTAAACTATTTTGAGAGAGGAAACCATTCGTAAAAATATAAACTGCAGAAGCATGTATACTTGGATTCATTGATAATCCTTCTATCTTTTTAACTGCTTCAAAAACGCCAGGATATTTTTTTAATTGATTCTCAAATCCAGGAACAGGTTCATATCCTTTTTCAGAATCTCCTTCAAGACAATCTTTTAAAGTATATGTAATACCTCTTTTTGAAGGAACTAAAGAAGTTAAATTTTGAGCATCATCATTATTATATCCAAGACCTTTCATAACTGTTAAAATTGCAGCTTTTAAAGATTCTGTTTTAAAAGTAGCGCAATTTAATACGTTATCTTCTCCAAAATATTCTTTAAGAAGTTTAAGGATCTCTTCTGTTTTGTCAGGTGAAACATCTATATCAATATCTGGTAAAGCATCTGCTCTAGCCTTATTTAAGAATCTGAAGGAAGGAATGTCATAGTCTAAAGGATTAACTTGCGTAATTCCTATAATATAGTTAATTAAGAAACAAGCAGCACTTCCTCGTGCAACACCTAAGAAAGATACTTCCCAACAGATGTTGACAATTTTTTGAACAAGATTCAAATATGCACTAATATCTTGTTTTAATTCACCACTAATATAGAGAATTACATCCAACTCTTCATTAATTCGAGATGCAATATCTTTGGTAATTAAAATATTCTTTTCAATAATTCCTTTTTCAATAAGATAAATTAAGTATCTATTTTGTTCAACTGAACTATAAGCAAACTCTTTTATAAAAGGAAATTCTTCATACCAATCTTTTAATAAATGTTGTAAAGTGAATGATTCTAATTTTAAACACGGAACATTAGTTGGCATTCGAAAATCATATTCTTCAATATTTTCTGAGAATGAAACCGTATTTTGGAGACATGTATCAATTTCTTCTTCTGTTAAATTTGAGAATTTTAACATTTCTCTAATTTCATCTTCTGGCATTACATATGTATACTTGTAAAACTTTTCAGTTTCACGATCAGACGATTGTTTGCTGTTCAAAAAAGCTGAATGAATACCAAAATCTTCTTTATCTAAATAATGGCTATCTGTGGTAACAAGGTATTTAACTCCATAATATTTAGCCATTTTTACAAGAATTTTATTAACAGTTGTTTGTTCTTCTGAATCCGATGGCTGTAATTCTAAGGCAAAGTTTTCTTGTCCAAAAACCTTAATTCCCCATCTTATAAATTGATTTGCTTCAGGAACTTTATGTGCTAAAATGTCGCAAGCAAGTTCTCCTCCTAGGCAGGCCGATTGTCCGAGAACATGACCAGGATTCTGACCAATTATTTCTTCTAGATCCGAATAGAAAGTAGGGCATCTACGAAGTCCTTTTTGAACATATGATCTTTTCCACGCTCTAGATGATAGTTCCTTTAATTGATTCCAACCAATAAGATCTTTTGCTAATAAAATGAAATGATAATAAACAGGGTTATTTTTATAATCCTTTTCATCTATAAGATAAATTTCATTTCCAAAAATGATTTTAAAATCAGGATGCTCTTTTTTTATTTCATCTCGAGTTTTTAATGCTTGTATAGCTGAAGAGAGGCATTCGTGGTCTGTAATAGCAATTCCTTTATAACCTAATTCAATCGCTTTATAGATTAAATCCTCTGTTTTTATAATGCAATCAAGCATTCTTATATTTGATTTTTCAGTATGATTGTGTAAACTAACAAACATAATCCACCTCTTATTTAATACCTCTAATAAAATTATAGATGCTTTTAGAACAAAAGTCAATTAAAATATTAATTATTAATACACCCCCCGAAGGGTTATTTCGGAGGGTAAAATGTTTTTAGATCAAAAAGTAATTAGGGGTTAATTTTTATCTTCTGTTTTTTCTTCAGGAATATTAATTTCTATAATGTTATCTTCCAAAGAATCATCTAAAGAAGGGCAAAACATAGAGAAATCTGCTTTAATACTATTTGAAATCTTAGAAGACAATGTTCTTTCATATTTATGCCATGATTTATTACCATTTTTCCAAAAAATATGTTCATCGGCATCGATCATAACATTAAAATGCTTCCAATTATCTTCAATAAATCTTCTAATACGCATCATTGTATAAAAATTGCAACCAAGAATATCTATACAAGCCCATTGTTTGTTTTCTTCAAGAGTATTCTTTTTTATAATATCATAAATACCAGAAGCTTGATAAAATTTTATAATACTAATAATAGGTAAATCTGTTGCTGATTCTGAATCCCAACGATATTTTGTTAATAAATCAAAATCTATTTTAATTTGTTCTTTCATAATTTCCTCTAAAATTCAAAATTGAAATCGTTCTCTTTAAAAAACTCTTTTAGTATTTCATCGTTTTTTTCAATTCCTTCCCATTTGTGCGCCACTTCCCAAACACGATGAGATCCTCCAGGTTTCCATAAGGAATAATAACAGCATAGTTTCTTCCCTTCTTCTGGCTGATCTGGATAAGTTTCACTAAATGGACAATAAGCACATAATGCTGAAGGATGAGGAATAAAATCTCGTTTGTCTATTCCTTCAAAGATTTCATTAATTTGTTGAAGCCCTTCTTCTACAAAATTAGGATTTAAAACAGGTTGTTTTACTTCACAAAAAGGTAGATCATAAGCACATGAAATATTTTTTATTGGTATATTTAACATCTTTGCAAGTGCATTACTATAAATAGCAAACTGTAATGGAATGTTTAATTCATCCTCATTAAAAGGTTTATCTTTAGTTTTTATATCTTCAATTAAATATTTACCATTTTCTTTATTATAGAAGACTCTATCAATTCTTCCTGAAATTACATTGTTATTTATATATTCAGTCTCAAAATAAACTTCGGTTCCATAAACTTCAAGTTGAGGATTCTCGTTTAAATACTTTTCTAGACGATAAATTCCTGTCTGTAAATATTTTTTAGCTTTATCTTCATAAGATATTCCTTGATTGTTCTTCTGATAGTATTCTTTCGGGAATTTCTCGATAATTTTAGTAATACCATAAATTCCCCCTGTCTGATCTCATGGAGACGTTTTAGGAATATCTAAAGTGTAAAATTCTTCTTTAAGTTGTTCGTAATTGATTTCTTCATGATTCTTTATTCTCTTTGCAATTTGTTCTTCAATATAATGGACAAGAGTTCCAAATAAAGAACTTATTGATTCAGAAAAAAGAAAATGCTTGTCTTCATATGTAAGTTTATACTTCCATCCACAAGATTTATAAGTATTTAATTTAGAATAAGAAGATTTCGTTTTCTTTTGTTGCTTATACATAAGTAATTATTCCTTCTTCTTTTTAGTATATCTTATTGAAGAGGCAATTTGTGAAACTTTACAACAACTTGTATATACATCAGGATATTCTTCTTTGAGTTTTGTAGAATCTAAAGAAACTTTTACAGATTCTGGGACGAATATTATACGACCAAATTCAGTATCAACAGCTTGATTTCCTGTTTCTTGATATTCTTCTTGTAAAACCGTTTTTACTTTTGAGTCTATTTTTTCTTTTACTTTTGTCGCTTTATCTTTAATTTCAACTAATTTTGAATAAAAATTAATAAAATCAGCACTAGATATAAGATCATAATCAGCCTCAGACATAAAAGTGTCTAAGGTTGATTCTATCTTTGCTAAATCTGATAAATCTTTCCCTGAAAAAAGGGTAATTTCTTTCTTTACATCTGTTGGCATATTGACCTCCTAAAAGTCAATATCTGCAGAAGGAATTCTAGAAGGATTTTGAGTTTGATTGTCAAAAGAGGCTACATTTTTATCATAAACTGCTTCTCCTGAAATTGCAGTTGATGTTGAAGAAGATGTATTAACATTATTAGATTTATTTTTTCGAGACATACTTGCAGCTTTAATTTTTTCTTCTCTCTTGAGTAATCTTTCTTTCATCTCTTCTAAAGAAATGCAACCTTTTTCTCCTTGATGAATAGGAACTTGTGAACCACCATATATTCTACGTTCTCTAATGAATTTAGTAACATATTGAGTATCATAAGATCTACCAAATGATCTTGATTCCTTTGATTGTTCTCCTTCTTGTCTTTCAACAAGACTAACGATATCTCCTGTTAAAGTAACAGTATCATTTTTTGCATAAGTCTTTGAAATAAAAGCAGCAACATTTTCTTCTACAGGTGCAATATATGAAATTTTTTGAGCTCCACCATCATAGGTAGGAACATAACCTTGTAAGATATATCTTCCTGTTTCTTTTCCATCTTCATCGAATTCTTTTTCAATTGAACTAATGAAATTTTCAGTAGTGAAAGTAGCACATGGAACAAAATCAGATTTATCATTAGAAGTTCTGATTCCTCCTTTTCTACCTTTTAAAAGGATCATAGTTGTTTCTATCTCTCCTTCTCTCTTAGTAAATTCATCAAAAGAACCTGTAGCCCAGACTTTTGTAGCCATGCTTGAAGCAACAGCAAAATTAGCAGAACTATTTTCTTTTAAATATGAAGCAATACTAATAGTGTTATGAGGAAGAAGTTCACAGAGATCAGTATATTCTTCTGTTTCTTCTCCTTTCTTATTCTTTTGCTTCACATAAAATTGAATTTTGTGACTTTCTAATTCGCTAGTAGCTATAATGATGGATCCACGGATAACATTTTCTCCGTCCGCATTTTTAACTTGTTCTAACAAATTTTCTTTTAAATAACCTACAACTCTAATAAAATTTTTTCTTGAAATATTTTCTTCCATAACTTTGTTTTACTCTCCTTTCTAAAGTTTTGGTTGCAAAATAATTATAGATTCATTTTTTCTTAGAGTCAAGAAACTTTATAAAAAAGTAAAAAAAAGAAGGCACGTGGCCTTCTTTAGGTTGTATAATATATTAATATATTATCTTGTTAATGCTTTAATATTCTTAATATTACTAATTGATAGATTCATAGTCCCTGTATAATTTAAATTAAAAGATATACTTTGAATTATAAATCTAGCCATTTTTAAATCAAAGAACTCACAGTTGATTGCTATTAGGTTATTAACTTCAAGGAAAGGATTAATTAAAATATCAATAGATGTTGAACTTTTTAAAATTAATTGTGAACGTAATTCATAATCTGCTCTTTCCTGAGCTAAATAATCTGTTGTTATATTACTATCATTAATAATTTCCCCTGTTCGATATCCTATTCTTTGATAACATAAAGGAGAACCTGGATCATCATTAACGGCAATAGCTTTACATACCGCACCGTTATTTCCTGTCCCCATTACAATAATCTTGTTTATAATTGAATTCAAATCAAATGAAAAATTTAATGTTTCAAAATCTGCTTTGTCAAAATTATATATTCCTAACAGCGGTTTGTCGTCATCTTGAGTAACTTCTCCGTTTGGAACAATAGTTAATTGACCAACAGAGTTATAGAAAATTTCTGCAGATATTTGAGTAGCTAAATCTAATAGAATACTCGCAAAGCTTTCTCCAGCGTTCTTTGAAATAGCAATCTGTGTTGTTTTTCCTTTGAAAGAAGAATGATATATTATTGGCTGAGGATCGAGAGGAGATCCCGATCCTGAGTCTTTTAATTTAATGACATTAATAATATCTTCTATGTCTGAGCCTGCAGGAATTTCATAACTTGTATCTAAAATTCCTGTTCGGTTCTCAAATAATGAAAATTTATCATTTGCTGAAATTTGAACCAAACTTTGTGATGCCGATAGTTGTGGATCTATTTTTGAGATAGTATAGATTCCTTTCTTAAATCATACGGTAGAATCATCAATAAGTTCTATTCCTAATTCAAAAGAAATTTTTGTTCCTGCTCATAAATTATTAATTCCAGGTGTATATTTATTCTCATTATTATATAAAGAAAATGATAGTGTCCTTCTTTGTCCATTTTGATAATTTTCATTATAAGAACCTGTTAATAAAATATCTTCATTTGGAATCTCATAATTAATTGTTTCATCATCAAAAAGGATAAAAATCCTATAACGAACTGCAAAATAATTTTCCTTTATATTTTCAAGAAAATCCTCTAGATTTATCTTTGAATCTATATATTGACCATTTCTTTCTCAAGAATATGAAAGCACATCTCCACTTAAAAGATTAATAAGATTGTTTTGCATAAGTTATTTTCTCCTATGAAGTCGAAACTGGAACCGTAATAGAAGTAGACATGTGAGTATAAATTGAATCACTTAAATCTGTAAGAGATAAGTTAAGAGAAATAGGAATGTTTGGACCTATCCAACGGAAATCTCCTTTATATTGAACAGGGTCTTGTTCATTACCCTCTGCATCTCAATCTACAGACAATCTAGAAGTAGCTCGTGTTCCAGATAAATTATCTTCCATAATTGCTTTAACAGGGAATTCAATTCCATCGTTTATATCTCCTCATGTAATTGGTAGAACAACAGTTATATGCCCGACATAAAGACCGTTGATACTTATATGAGGAGAACTTTCTGTATCAGCTTTAGGGTATCTATAAGCTACATCTTCAGGAATAACTTGACCTTTTACTAAAACAGGAGAAGATTGCTGAGAAGTAGCTAAAGAAAGACCATAACGTAAGCTCGTTTCTTGTGATACAGTATATGAACTATTTTTATCAATGCAAGGGACCTTAACATTGTCAGAAAAAGTACCAACTTGAGTCATCCCTTGATTAACATATGAAATTTTTAAATTAGAGGCAATCTTAGTTTGCGTTCCAACTAATGTAGGAATATTAATTACACAACTTTGTACCCAATATGGATAAATAACAGTATGACCTTCAGCAAGAACAGGAGAAATACTAGAAAGTTTAGTTATAGATCCCACAGTTTCGTCTACTTGACAAGAACTTCCAACTGACACATTATTTAAAACGACATCTTGATTATTTAGAACTCCTGAAGAAGTTGTTAAAATCCCTCCTAAGATGGCTTCCATAGTTATTCCATTTCAATTAGGGTAAATTACCTCTTCTGAATCAATTGAATAATATCGTATTGTATAATTTATTGTTTGTTCATCCTTTTGTAGACTAATTGAAGTGCCTTTTCTTTCAAATAGGTCATTGCAATTTAATACTGTAAATCTCTCTCCATTATTTTGTGTAAGACAAGATTCTTTGAGTAAATTATACTTCAAGCTATATTGATTTGCCAAATAATATCCTTGATAAGAGATTTTCCTATTAACTTCTGCTGTTTTAACTAATCCAGAACCTATTACTCTAGTTGTAGAAACAGTGATAGATGAAAAACTAAATTGTCTAATTATTTGTTCTGATGTATCTAAATAAGAAATGGTACCTCTCGAATTTCCAATTGATTGTAAACTCAAGATCTTTTTATTTGCATCACCATCTTTTAAATAATAAAATATAGGCCCCGATCCTGATCCTGTAGAAAGAGGTGAGGATGAAACAACATGTAAATTAACTGTTCTTTCCCCCGTCCCTGATAATGTTACTCCTGAAACATATAAACTACTTATACTAGAAGAATAAGGATAAGAGGCCCCCGCAATTTGAATTGAGCTATTGCTATTATCAAGGGCTTCACTGAATACTCCATATCTTTTATTTGTTTGTGTTACGACATCTGTTTGTGGATAATTTTCCCCAATACAGAATAAATATGTCGCTGTATCTGCTACAGCATTTATTGTCCCAAAATTAATTCTTGCCTCTTGACTCTTTGATCCAATACAATATATATTGGTTTGTTGTCCATTATCTAGAATCATTTGAGCTCCATCAATTTCTAAATGATAACCTGAATTAACAACAGCATATCCATACACCGTGTCCTCACTGAAAGTATGCCCACTTGGATATCCTCAAAGAACATTATTAGTATTAGCTAAATAAACTTGAGAAATTCCTGTCCCTGCAGAAATTGTTAATCCTTGCATCTGAACACAAGAATAATTTTGATCTCCTCCTCCATTAGAAATAGTCATATCTTGGGTTATGTTTTCAAAATCTTTTCCCTCGTCCTCTCATCATTCTGAAGGGTCTATAAGATGATCTGCATCTGGTGTAATTTTAACTGTTAAATTACTGCCTTTTTTAATTAAAAGATCATTTCATCCTAAGTTTCTAAAATATGTTATTTCTTCTGAATTAGTTATTGGATCTACATAATTTACTTTAATATTGTCAACACCATCAATTAATTTTATTGATATTAGTGTGCCATTAATATCTTTTTTCCCATATTTAAACCAATTGTAATTACAAGAATTTCTTCCAGGGAGATTTCCTAATTCAGATCAGATTAAAGTATTATTTCCAACGGATTTAATTTCTTTCCATGAAAAATTAATAGTGTCAGGTTGATCAATAAATTTACTATAAGGAGTATTCGAGCTTGAGAAGATTTGAACAATTCAACTTTGTCCTTTATTATCTTTCAATAATTTCGGATTCTTTGAAAATGCCATATTTCTTCACTGCTCTAACATTCTTATTTTTTCATTGGTAGATAATGGCCTATAAACACCATTTTGTAATCTTTCAATATATCCTAGAGATGTATAAGGAATGATTTCAGATCCCAATAAACAGCTTATATCTCCAGAAATATAATTTTTAGTTCCAAAGCCTACTTTTGAGTAACGGCCTAAAGTTTCGATTTCATTCTTAGAGAAATTCTGTGCTTGTTGCCCATATTCTGCATTATATTTAAATACCCAAATATTGTTTAAATTCGCTTTAAACTGATTTTGAATTATTGGTAAAGTCCTATCTGTAGTCTCAACAGGAATTAATTCTGTAAGGCTCCAATATTGTCAAGAAGGAGTAAATATATCCCCTGACACGCTGCTGTGTTTAGCATCTATGTCCTTTATACCATACTGATTTACAGAAATATTATTAATTTGAGTATAAAGAATATACTCATAAGAGTATCCACTCTTTATATTAAAATCTCGGAATGATTTTTCTGAAGAATTTATTATAACAGGTTCTCAATCTCCAATAACAAATTCTGTATCTAATGAATTAAAAGAATTTTTATATTGTTCTCATTGTCTTCTGTAAACAGAATAAATAATTTCTCCTTCATAAATCTCTTCCGTTGTAGAGTCCATAATATTAAATAATATTGATTGAGAATCACAATCTATTTCCCCTACTAAACGAATAGGTGTATCTCCTCCTGATGAAAAATAAACTTCAAAATCAATCGTCTTTTCTAAAATTTTTCCAAATTCATCTGTAACTAAAAGTGTAGCAGAATATTTATTTTTATTATCTAGTTGACTATTAGATAGACCATAGAAATTAACTTTAATCTCTTTATCAAATTGCTCCCCTGTATCTTGGATTACTTCTCCATATGAATTCTTTAAAATCCATCTATAGGATTCTCAAGACGCTTTTTGTTGTTGATGATATTCACCTGTAAATTCAATTCCTCTCTTGTCTACACTACCATATTTAAACGGAGCATAATTTGAGTCAATAGTTAAATATCCTTGTTCATAAATAGAAAACGGGTTTTCATCACTGTGTTTGAAATAACTTCGAATTTCATATTTATAAGGAACATTTGGGTCATCAGGATCTTGAGAAGGTATAGTCCCTAAAGTTGAATCATAAGTTACTTTTCATATAGTTTTATCTAAAGAATTAATTCTGATTCATTGAGTTTTATTGTCTCCTTCTCCAACGTATCCATTTATTAACTTAATCCTTTGCCCTTTTTCAATATACTGATATGGAGAAATCAAAACCTCTCCGTCCGTATTATGTAGTACTTCGGTGTCATATTTATTATATTGAACAGTTGAACTAATAGACCAGCTTGTATTTAAATATTTATATACAGCCCCTGTATTACGCCCTTTTTTGATAGCCATGAAAGTATTATTGTCCTCTGGTCCATATGTTTTTGTTATTTCTCAGATGAGATTTTCATTTGTATCTAATACTGCTTTTAATAAATAGGCTGATGCATAATTTCACGTCCCTGGTTGACCGTCTCTATAACAAACGTAGCATAAATCTCCTAATTGAACTTTTATCCCATCTATTTTATCTGTTGGTAGCAACAAAAGAAGAGAATTTATTATAGGAAAATAAATAATTTGAATAGCATAAGCAACTGCACCTGTAACAGCATTAAAAGTGATTCTACCTAGCTGTTGATCTATTTGAATATTGGTAGTGCTCCCCAATATATCTTGGACATAAATATTATAGCCATCCTTTGTTGGTACATCAACAGTAACTGTTTGAGTTTGGAATGTTGCAGATATTCTTTCTCCCATTATTATATCATAAAATTGACTAAAAGTATAAATATTTTCTGATTTATTATTGAAAAGAACAAGAGGGAGTTCTTCTATCCAATAGAGAGGAGAATCCGCAGATTTATATTGAGATGAATTATCTGTATAAAATAAAGTCCCTCCTACAAAAGCTTGAGATTGATAATTTTTTCCTCCATTTTTTTCTCCTGAAATTATAAAAATTACTTTTCCCAAAAAATCTCCTCATTTAGCATAGCTCCCAGATCTTTTCCATGGAGCATCTCTATCATAAATATAAATTCCATTCTCTTTTGGATCATCTTGGTCTTTTACTAAAATTCTTTCCCCATTTGACAGAGAGTATCCATCTATGGCTCCTAAGCCAGGATTTGTTGGAGATTCGTCGACATACAAATTAATATTTGATGTTGTGGCACAAGAAACTTTATCATTATCTAATATATATTCAGGGTTATTGCTATATTTATAAAAACGAGCATATTTTGCAATGTTTACTTCATCTAAAGACAATTCTCCTTCTCTTGGATAAACGTGTCCTAAAGTAGAATCATATGAATTCACATAAATTCTGCTTGACACAATATTCGAACTATTTGAATCTGAATCTTCTGTAAAAAGTTCCATCCAAGTTCCTTGAAGCACAACAGGATTTTCTGAAGAAAAAGTTGGAATCATCCAATTTGGAGTAATTTCATCTCCAAAATTTTTAGCAATTTGAATTCTTTTAGTAGTTGTTCCTAAAATTTTTCCTGAAGAAAGGGTCATATCAAATCAATCATTTGACAAATTATCATAATTAATACGATGCTCAATGATTACTCCCTCTCCTTGGAACAATTCTATTGATCACTTGTATGTTTTATTTTCAGTAGAAAATTCTATCTTATTACCTAGAAAATCTTCTCAACCATATTCTGTTGTTTCTTTAAGAGCTGGTATTGAAGTTTCATTTTCATCATATTCATATACTTTCCCTCCATACTGACCGCAAAGAATTAAAATTTTCTCTCCTTCTTCCATATCTGAAAAAGTTTTAACAGGAATGAGACATTTACCTTCTCCTACTTGGAATATTCCTCCTATCGAATTTAATTGAAATATCATTTTTGGAACTAAGACTAGATCTCCTACAGATACTTTATCTTGATTATTATTTATATAACCATCCCATGAAGATTCTCCGTCAACAAAATATTCTAATTGAGGATTCCCTTGTTGATTATAAACAAGTTGCCAATTTGTCGTATCTGCTAAAAAATAATTAGCTTTATAATTAACAGAAAAATATACTGCATTATAAGAATCTAATTTAGATTCAGAATTGATATTCTGAAAAAATGGAATATATAAAAAAGTTCCGTTAATTCCTGTATTTGAATCTTGTTCATAATCTTCAGGTAAAAAATTTTGAAGTTCAGATACTGGGCTTATATATTTGTCCGAGTCTTTACTTGGAAAAATTTCATTATTGTTTTCATCAAAAATATGGATTCTATAACCTGTTATATTTTTATTAGATGTATTAATTTTACATTTAAGCCATTCAATATTAGGAACATTAGGACTTCCTATAATTTCAGGTACAGTTCTAATATCAATATTATTTAAGAATGGATAACAAAATGTTGGTTTGTAAACTGCCATATATTGACCTCCTTTGTAATTTTGTTTTTCTGTGTTTATTCAACACTCTTTAACTTAAAAAGATATACTCTTTTTCTTTAAACAATATATCTGTCTAAATCAAAGAGTGTCGACAGAGGGAATATGTATCCCTCTGTCTTTTAATTCAAAATAAAAGATTACTTTTATCTCTTATTTTTTGTAAGAGAAACTCTTTCTCTGATAGAACGAACGAATGCGTCCGCATCAAAGCTTTCATCAGCTGCAACATTCATTGTAAGATTTTCAACATGGAATGATTCATCATTAACTGCTGAATTATTTCGTAAATTATCTAATGCTTTCGCTGAATTTAATCCTCTTAAGATATCAGGAGTCATTTCTCCTAATCTCCAAAGATTTGTTGTAATATCTGATGGAACAATACCTGTCTTAGAAGGTAAAGCTGTTAGAGTTCCTTGTGGTGTAACAATAGCTTCTGTACCAAATTCATTTAGAAGAGATAAACCACCAGCTGAAGATAGAGAACCTATAGAATATTCTATTGGCTTTAAATTATAAAATTTACCATTTTTATCTTTATAAATATACTCTATCTCTCCATTAGCTGCTTTTAAGAGAGTCTCTTTACCAATTCATTCATTCGGGAAAGAACCTTCTTTAAATATTTGTTTTGCTTCTCACTTTTTTCATGCTGGTAATTGTGTCCACCCAGATGAAGGAATTTCATCCCCAGGAACTACACCCTCATAGAAAAATCCTTCTCCCAATGAAATATCATTGATTAGATAATCTTTATAATCATCTGATAAACTATCCCCAATTATATAAGGTTGTCCATCTATCACGATAGGTTTTAAAGAGCTTCCAAAACGACTTAAATCTCATCTTGCTGTAGTACTTGCATTTCAACGACCTGGAGATTTTAATATAGAATTGAAAAGAGTATCTTCTCCAAAATGTTCTTGTATCTTCCCTCGAGTTTCTTCTGAAAGATTTTTATCATTATAAATATCTCGAATTGTATTTGCTGCTTGAGCTCTATTCGTTTCATTTTGCTTCCAGTCTCTAGTAATACTTAAAGCTCTTGAAATATTACTCTCTACAGCTGCATAATTTTCTCCTTCGGTAAATTTTTCTTCTGTATCTTGATCAATAGATTTATTATAATGTTCTTTAATATTTTCAAGAATTCCTAAAATAGAACTAGAAGAATCCGCTCCTATAACTTTTTTCGTTTCTTCAACGACAGCTTTCAGTCCTTCATAATCGGCGTCTTCTTTCCATTTAGTGAGAGAATCCTTAATTGATTGAAGTTCTGTAATTTGAACATCTAATTTTGAAATAATTTTTTCATTCTCGATATCTTCTAAAGCTTTTTGTTTTTCAAGAATATTTCCTTGATCGGCTTCATATACGAAACCCAATCCTTCTCTTCAAACTCTCTTCTTTTCTCTTTGTGCATTTTCAAGATCTATTCTAGCTTTAATTAATTTGTTCTCATACTCTCTTTCTTTATTAACTTTTTGAATTTGATCTTTTTGAGCATTTAAATTAGAAATTTGATGATCCAAATCTTTACTTAAATAGTCTAGAGTTAAATCCATTAATTCATTTCACTTATCAGAAACTAAATCTAAACTATCTAAAATGTCGGTAGTTTCCTTTTTAATTGTATCTAATTTTAATTCAGTTCCATCATCATCAAGTACTAATCCATTTCAGCTGTTTATCCAATCTATAAATTGTTTTCAAGTAGAAATTCCCATCAAATTTGTTCTTTGCATTATTTGATTTTCAAAAGAAGTATCATCTAATCCTGACGCTGTTTGAACTTCTTCAATTAATTTATCTCGATGTTCTCCAAAGAACTTTGGATTACCAAGAACGTCTTCAAAAGAAGATTCATTATAGAGTTCAATTGTTTTAGTATATTTATCAATAAATTTACTTGCTAATTGTTGGCTATCTCCTAAATATTCTATTAATTCAGGATAGTTCTTCACAATATATTCTTGGAATTTAAATGCATCAGTAAAAATTTTCGAAATTGAACTTATTCCTTCACTTAGTTTATTTAGATTTTCTGTCAAAGCAGTAGTACCAGCATTTAATTCTCCTAAAGTAAAATCTTTTCAATATTCGACGATGTCAGAACCTTCTTTTAATGAATCTGTTGGTGTCTTTAAAGCAGAAGCAAAATCTTGTAAAAGTTCTTCATCCTTCTTTATAATAGCTTTATTCAAAGTGAAACTATTTCCTGTTCAGAAATCTCTTAAATTGTCGTTTTGTCTAATTGCCTTTGTAAACAATTCATCATTTAAAGAGTCCCTTTCTATCCCTAACGTATTTACCATGTAATCATTAATAACTTCTTTTAAGCCATTCCTTGAATACATAGAATATAAGTAATCTTGAGAAGCATCTTTTAATCAGATATTATTTTTATCTTGAATTGAATCAATTGCGGTTGAATATCCTTCTTCAACAACCTTTGAATAATCATCTTCTCTCTTTTTTATATCAAACTCTAAACCAGAAATTATTTCTTCAAGTAATTCCTTAGTATATTCTTTATTTGTGAAAACATGGGCAGTATTATCATCTAGTATCCAGGTGCTAAATAATGTATCAAAATGATTCAAAGCACCGTTTAAATGATCTAATACAGACTCTAAAGAGTCGCCGCCAACAAATTGCTTCACAAATCTAGCAGCTAATAGATGTCCTTGCCCTTTCCCATTTAAATTTTCTTTATATTCGGACAATTTAGTTCTTTCATCTAAAGAGAATTTGTCTTGAACCCCATTGAAATTTATTAGAGATTGTGCTGCTGTTAATGCATTATAAATTTTTGATATATTTTGAGAATCTAATGAGAGATTATCTATTATTGATTTTAAAGAACCAGTATCTTCTACTTCTAATCCATTCTTATTCAAATATTTTACAAACTGCTCTCGGAAATCTTTCTCTGTATCCTTATCAGAAGAAACAGATTCTACTATTTCATTGACAGCATCATTCCACTTTTTAAAATCTTCACTTGTCCATTCATTAACACCTTTTACTGAATCTGCAATACTGTCTAAAGAAGATTTTATTTCATCCATCTTTTCTAAGATTTTCTCATTTCTTTTAATAGCTTGGAGTCTTGCAATCTTTTCTTCTTCAGATGGCAAGTGTGCTGCTAAGAAAGGGAAAAACTCACTCACAAGAGCTTGGACAAGCATTCCTACCAAAGGTCCTCCTAAAGCTGTAGCAATTCCTGTTGCTGCTCCAGTAACAACACCAGAAAGAATTTTTGTATCAGCTGACATTTCATAAGTCTCACCGTCTTGTTGAATTGTTTTTGGAGCCGATAATCCTGCCATAACACCCGCTCCAACACCTGCGAGAGCTCTTGTGGCTATATTTGCACCCGATAACTTATTCTTTGCTTTAGGTTGTCCTTCTCCTTGAGGAGTCGAAGTATTATCAGTTCCTCCTTGTGATGTACTAGATTGATTAGAAATTCCTTTATTACCTGTTTGTTGAACAGTTGTTTGAGTCTTTCCAGTAGAAGCCTTGTTCGAACTTACTTCTCTATAAATTCCTTGAACATTTTCATCAAGATTTTGAACATGAACTCCAAAAGAAGTACTTAATTTTTCAGTCTGCTTATCATAGAAATTTCCTCCAAGGAGTTTTGCCTTTACCCCCTTTGATAATCCAGAGCCTCCTGTGAGTCCAAAGAACGAGCCTGCCATTTTTAATAATCCAGGAATCTTGTAAGTATTTAACATAGCAAATAAAGTGCTACCATAACGGATAATTTTAGGAAGAGCTTTAACTAGCCCTGTAGAAACTTGAAGTATGCTTTTGAGAAAAGCAGCAATATCTGCATTATTAGCTAATTCTTCTCATGCTGCTTGCAATTTCTTTGTCCAAGCCTCAATTGATTCTTGATACGCTTCATACTTCCTTTGAGCTGTTCCTGCTGATTCCTCAGACGTTTTTAAAAGCTCATGATATTTATCCATATTATCGAGTAATACTACAAATGAATTTCGTTGTCTTGTCAAAATTGTTGTTAATAACCAAACGAAAATTGGCTATTTTTACCCGTTTTTCGGGCAGTAGAACATTTCTGTCTACTCTGCATTTTTGTCAAAAATTTAGATTATATATGCAGATCGGACTATAACTTCACCCTTTCGGGGAGGAACGTTTAGTCTCTACGGATTCTATTGTGTTATTTTTATTTTAAGAATTGTAATATTTTATTTTGTCAACTACCATTATTGATATCTTCTGGGTATAAAGCAAGACATTTTACATTATATTTATGAATTAAATCTAATTTGCATTTTGTTTTCATGTCATAATTTTTATATCCTGTCAGACCAAAATATTCAATATATTTGTCATTTATTTTCCAGTCGAATCTTTTTTCTCCACATTCTTCTTTAGGAATCACTTCTTTATATAAAGCTTCTTTTTGGAATTTAAAATTATTATCTATTAAGAAATTAGAAATAATCTCTTCAGTTTTAGATAAACAAACATTGTTTAATTTATCATAAAATAGAGTATCACTCATAATTAAATGTTGATAATTTTCTCTTTTTATTCCAATTAATTCAAAAGCTTTTGTCACACTACCAAAATACCTTCTAAAAGTTATTTCAGAAGGAAGTCCGTGCAATTGAAACTCTGCTATCAAAGGAGTTCTTTCTAATTTACGCACCACTTCTTCTAACTTTTCTAATAATACTTCTTTATCATACCATTTTAATCCTTTCTCAGAATTCTTTTTGAGACCCAATCTTTTTGCCTGAGTTACTAATTCTTTTGGGGTTAAATTTGGATAATATTTTTCATGAAGATATTTATTAGTATATTTAGGATATAATTCTCTAAATTGTTCTTCGTCTTCTGTATGGATAGCATTTAACTTACGATAAGTAGGTAGATTATGTTCTTTTAATATTCTACAAATAAAATCACTACTTCTTCCTAATTTTTCTGCCATTCTGGTTGGAGTCATAACTTGGTAATTATTTAAAATAAAATCAAGTTCTTCTTGCTTTAAATGACATTTATTATAAATATCTCTTGAGAGATGATACCTTGATGCATAAGTAAGAATACTTGTTTTACTTTTTGTTCCTAAAATTTCATATAATTCTTTCCAAGGAGTATTCGGATAATATTGCTTTAGAAGTTCTATTTTTTCATCTGTTCATCTAAATCTGGCCATATTATTACCTCCTTTCTTTTTATAAATAACACAATAGTCTTTCCTCGGTATTGCCCTTCTCAGGGGTTTCACCGATATGGTTCCTTTCTATTTAATTTATATAGCGTAAAATCATAGATTTCTCTATGTTCAGGCACAAGACTTATCTACCTGCAAACGCTGTTGCAATTGCATTCTTAGAAACGTTATCTAATGTTATCCATTTTTCTGATAAATCTTCTAAGATATCATCAAAATCTCTGAATTGTAAATTAGTATCTCTGACTGCAATTCCAATCTTTCCTAGAACTTTTTCTACATCGTTTAAATTACCTTCTGTATCAGAAGAATCATAGTCAGTGCTTAATTCATCAAAGGCCCCTGCTTTAACTGCACCATAACGAGATATAATTGTTTTCAATGCTTGTCCTACAGAGCTACCTGACTGTTGAGAAACGTCGGCAATTGTAGCAACCATAGCTGATGCTTGGTCAATATTAATCCCGTTTAATCCTGCTAAGCTTGCAAATTGGCTTAAACCTGTTGCGATTTCTCCAGCTGAAGTTGCCGCTTTAATATCTATTGCTGTTAATTTATCAACAACTGACATTGCATCAGTAGCTTCTAACTTAAATCCTTTTAAACTGCTTGTTACTTTATGTTTAGTAGAGTCGTTAATTCTACCGTCTTACGACCTCATAGTTTCCCATGAGAACTGACTATATCATCACCCTTATTATAAGGGGGCACTTACTTCCATTCTACTTAGAATGTACTCTCTCTCGAGATAGTCGATGGGGCTGGATCCTAAAAGGATCCCTGCCTGCTGATTGCCCAATCTTTACTACTTCACTTCTGACTGAATCTTGCGATCTCAGTTAGTGAGTAAAGCTCTAAGGGTTTTCCAGCATATCAAGTGCTTTATTTTTCTAAATATTACTATTTAGCAGACCTATTTTTATATTGTTAAGTCTTTTGTAGCAGTATTAACATCTAACATACCTAATTTACTTAAATACATAGATGCTGTGATTAATTTATTTGTTTCGCTAACAGAATAACCTTGTCTGAGCCACTCGTTCGCGCTTGTTGCAACTTCAGTTGTTGTTGCACCAATCTGCTTTGCAAGTTGTGCATAATCATTGATCATTTGCTTAGCTTGATCTGCATTAGCTCCTGATACAATACGGAGATTAGTCATAGCTTTATCAAGTTCTTTTGCTGCTTGAACAACTTTTTGAATACTACGACGAACGGTTTGCATTACTTTTGAAACAAGACCAAATCTCATGAAGTTTGTAAATGTTCTATTTAGTTGCTGTGATAATTGTCCCCAGAAAGTACTTTGACCTTTATTTCTGACATTTTCTCCAGCTAAAGCTAATTTAAGAGATTTTTCTGCTTTATCTTTTATTTCGTTTAATTTGTCTGTACTATAGCCCTGTTTCTTATAGCTTTCTTCTGCAAGTTTGACTCTTTCTTCAGAAGCTTGTAAAGATTCTTTTATCGCCTCTTCTTGCTCTCTTAGAGAAGCCAATTCGACTTCATCCATAGTCATAGCTTGACGATTTTTATTACTCTTTAACGAGAGAGCGTATCGATTATACTCTCTATAATCAGCTTTTAATCCACGTAAAGCTGCAGCTTCTTCTCTGTTAACACCAGCTTTTTCTTCTGGAAATACAGATTCTTTTATATCAGAAACCATTTTTTCAGCTTTTCACTGTTCTTTAGCATAAGCTTCGTCTTCATCAGTTCAGCCTTTAATGTCTTTGATCTTTTCTTTACTACGATTTAGTTGTGCTCTTCTAGCTGTTAAAGAATCTATTTCCTCTTCATATTCTTTTTTCTTTTTATTTTCTTCGTCAGCCGCTTGCAAATCTCTATTGATTTCTTTTTGTTCTTCTGTTTTTGCTTCTTCCTTTAACTTATTAAGCTCGTCAATTCTAGCCTTAACACTTTCTAGTTCATTAAAGAAAGCATAAAATTCTTTTAAATCATTCTTAGTAAGTTTTGTATCTTTTGAAACACTCTCTTTTGGTTTCGAAGAATTGGCCATGTTTGCAATTTTAAATTCAGCTGGAAGATTCTCTAACTTTGGACGAAGTTCCTTCTCAATTAATTCTTGAGCTTTAGGATCATCAATATTTCCTATTGCTATTAATTGCGCCATCAAGTTCTCAATTCCAAGTTTATTTAAAGAACTCATGTTTGCTTGCCAAGATCTTCCTTGTCCAGAGTCTGCAGTTCCTAATATTTCTAAAGTAAGATTACTAAGATCATTGTTTTTCAAAAATTCAAACTCTTCTTTAGTAAGATCTTTTTTAGTAACTGTTCGATATTTTTCTCCATAAGCAGCAAGCATATCATCATAAGTATAATTCTTATTCTTAAATTCTGCCTGCATTTGCTTAGCAAGAGTTGCATACATTCCTACTTGGGCAATATATTGAGGCTTTAAAATCTCATCTATAGTTTTCCCTGTTTTAATATCAGACAAATATACTTTTCCGTCTTCTCCTATCGTGAATAAGTCAGAGAAACCATAAGAAGTACTAGGATTACCATCTATATTATGAGAAGAAGCGAGAGGAGTTTCTGCTCCTATAAATTTTCTTCCCTTTGTTAATTTTAAAATATTTTGGATATTTTGATCTGTAACTGAACTAAATGTTTTAGAACCAGTAGCAGACTCAATAATGTCCATTATTTCTAATAACTCTTTAGGTCCACCTAATCTTTCTTTCATTAAAGAGAGTATATTTTCTGCTTCAGTAAGTTGGTCACCCTTATATTTATTAGATTTAACGCCTGTACGAAGTTCTCTCAAAATATCTTCTCATGAAGCATTATCACGATCTACGCTACCTAAAGATAAATTCGCAGCATTAATTCTCTCACGAATATCTTCTATTCCACTTGCAGAACTAGACCAATATTTTTCATCTATTCTTTTTCGTTCATCTTCTGATAAACTATCATATATTTTCTTAAAATCATCTAAGGATGTTATATCTTTAAAAGCTTCTTCATTGGAACGGATATTAATTAAATTTTGCCCAATATTAGCCAATTTACCTCTGAATGTAGGGTATAAAATTTTTAAGAATTCATCTCTCTCCCTTTCAGAATCAAAACCTAATAACTTATCAGTTGACCCTGTATTTTTATATCCTATAATTCTTTCATAAAATTCATTTTCTAATGATTCTGCTAAAGATGCTCCTTTAAATGGGAATAATATTTTTGTTAAACCAGTAACAGAGTTTGTCTTTCCAGTACCTCCCTGGTCTACCATATCAGAAACTTTTTGATAATTATCTATTCCTTCTTTGATACCTTTAGTAAGGTTATTGATCTTAATAGTAAGGTTATCAATGCTCTCGTTAGCTCCATTAGCTGCTTTTTGTAAATTTTCAAAACTTTGCTTACTTTCATCGTTTATAGTTATATCTGCAACTGAAGCATTTCCTGTTCCAGGTAAATTTCTTTCATTTGTTTTTTTATTATAGAAATATGGATTAGAAACAATTTTATATAAATCTTGTTCTCCGTAAGATCCTAAATCTTTATTAAAATCTCGTAAGATATTACCAAATGATTTAAAAGAATATTTTCCGTCACTGGCATCTAGCCACTTTTCATCCCCAGTATATTGATATAAAATAGCAGCAAGATTTTTTAATCTTTTTTTATCAAATGCTACATCCCCTGAAGTATCTGCGATGCCTCATTTTTCTAATACTGCTCCTAATCTACTTCACCCTTCTTTAGTTGTAAAAGTGCTTTCATCTTTTAAGACTTCTTCTATTTCGCTACCAATATTAGTTGTAATTTCTTGTAAAAATTTTTCATCATCAAGAGAAGCATCAATACCAAGCGCTTCTCCTAGAGCTGTTTTATCTCCTTTATATCGATTTAATAATTTTTCAAAAACTTTTTTCGAACTAATGGCATCTTGAGAAAGAGAAGTAAAAAATTCTGAAGCATACTGTGCTCCAACAGAAGTTTGGAATCTTTCATTACCTTTTATTGAATTAAGGAAGCCTTGTCTGATATTATCAAAAACACCAATTTTATCACGATTTTGTCTTGTAGCGAGTTCTGCTGCTGAAGCAGCTAAACTATTCCCACGAGAAGCAAAATCGTCTAAAGTAATGATGTCAGAAGAAGTTTTATCTTCTTCATATAATTTTTGATTTTTCTTTTCAAAAGACTTCATTATTTTTGTTCGTTTTCTAAAAAGTTCTAATTGTTTTAATAAAACTTCTGTATAAGCTTTTGCTTGCTCTTCTGTAATATTACCTGCAGCAAATTCTGATCTGACATTTGCTAATGCATTTGCAATTGTATCTCCATCAACGTCGGCATTAAGAATATCCATTGTCTGTGAATCGACTTGGATTGCGTCACCTAAATTTCTCTTACTAGAGGCAAAAAGCTCTGTAATAGGAAGGTTCTGGCCATTCAATAGAGGGAAACGAGTTAAGAACTGAAGAAGTCCTTTTGCGTTTTCTTTGTCGAAACCTTCTTTATCAATATCGACGGCATCTATTATCTTTTCGATAACAGACTGTGGAGTATCATCTTCTGAAATTTTTATACCAAGACGATCTGCCTCTCTATACAAACCTTTTTTGTATCCTTCTTCATCTTCTCCTTCTGCTCGTTTGAGCATTTGTCTTAAACGTTCAGTAGAAACTATTCCTACAGCTCCCCTAGAAAGAATACCAGAATCTCCTCCCGAAATAATTCTACTAAAAGCAGAATGAGATAAACGAGCATTATGAAGAGACTTGTATTTTTCAGATTTTTTATTATTAACAGAGTCTCACATATCCTTAAGTGCCGTATAAGCACTTTCGTTCATTTGTTCCTGAATTCTCTCTTTTTGTTGCCTAGTTGTAGAACCCGCTATTTGAGTTAAACCAGAACGCTTAGAGTGAATAAGACCTTCCATTGCCTTAATATTTTCTAAAGCAAGGAATCCTTCTGCATTATCTTTTGGAACAAGATATTGTGTTCCATCTTCATCTTCTACTATCTCAAATGCATCTGAATAGTTTCCAAATTGAATTGCATCACCTTTTATATTTACTCCATTTTCATCAGTATAATTATAAGCATAATCTAGGTAAGCATCTTTACCTTCAGATTGAGCTTTATATACCTCTCCGAATATTGAGTTTTGAAAGTCTTCTAGACGGAAACCTCTTCTCCCATTAAAATCTACTTGTTCTAGACCTGCATGCCCTGCAATTTTTTCATTGCTTCAAGGAATAATAACTCCCTGCTCACTTGCTATTTCGTCGGCAGTCTTTTGACTCCCTCTAATAATGTCATCAACAAGATTTACCGATCTTCCTCCTTCTTCTTTCGAAAGATCTAAGTTATTTTCATACACTGTTTTTAGAACATTCTTTGCAACAGAAGCTGTTTCTTTAGAAATTAATCCTGCTTTGACTGCAGCATCAGCTTCTCTTTCAAAGTCATTTATCATTTTATAGCCCATATTAACAGGACGACCACCTTTTCGAGTCGGATCAAAATATGTAGCTACATCCTGAATGTTCCATCTTTCAATACCAATAACTCCACCGTTACTCTTAGTTTGTATTGAATCTTCTGTAACTTTGAATTGAGAATCTTCGCCAGTCGCATAGACAAAAGCCTTTATAAAATCAAAACCAAAATTTTGGCTAAGTAAATTCTTTTCCTCTTCTGACAAAGAATCAAAATTTTTATTTTCTTCAATAACTTCTTTATAAATTTTGTTAAAATTTCCAAAAATAAAACTACCATCTTCTGACATGCCTTTAAAATATTTATCAACAAAATCACTAGGTTTTATTTTAAGTTTATTTAAAATTGGTTTTAGTTTTTTTGTTGCTTTCATAAAAGCTTCGGTGAAGTCAGTTTTGGCTTCATTGTATTTTTGATTTCTTCCTTCTTCACTTTCAGCATTTCTTATTGCTTGAGATCTTATAGAAGTAAATTCATTAATAATAGAAGGAATATTTTCTCCTAATTTACGAGAACCTGTCTTAAGTTCTGTAATCATATGCACATTCAAAGAACCATCTCGATTAAAAATATCTTTAGGATCAAATCCAGCTTTAATTAGAGCTTGCGCTAAAATTGCATTTTTTACAGTAATAACTACTCCATGAAGTCCTGATTCTGCAGCTATTTTTTCTCCTGTTTTTAATTGAGCATATTCTTTTACAGAAGCAATTACCTCTCCTTCTTCATTTTTTTCGAGATCTACATGATATTTGTCACCTTTTCCTTTTAAGTGAAGAACACTTCTTAATGCTGCTTGATCAACATAATCTTTTTGACCCTGAGATAATTTTTCATCTAATTTAGTAATATATCTATCAATTTTTTCGAGCTCTTGATCATTCATTTTAGATCTTTCTTCTGGATTTAAATATCTTTCAATTAAAGGGTCATCTTTCAGATCCTTTTTATTCATTTTAAGAAGAAGCTCTTTTTTCTTTTGCTCTATTTTTTTTAGTTTATCTGTATCTAATTCAACTTTATCGATTTCTCTTAAAGAAGTGAGGATATTTTTATTTCCTTTTCGCCCTGAGGTATGACTAATTTGTTCAGATACTAAAACTTGTTCATAATCTCTCCCAAAAGAAAAATCACTTTCTGGAAAGATCTCATCAAAAAGTTTTCCTTTCTCCTCTTCAGACATTTTACCATTTTTATCTAAAGCCTTTTTCATGTCTTTCATTCTATGAGCTTTTTGTGCTGCTTGATTCCAAATAGCTGTAGGAATTTTTGATTCACCCTTAATAAAAGACTCTCTCATTATTTTTCTAAGATCTTGTCCGCTCGTATGATCATTTGTTTTCGCATGACGAAGACCAACACCTTGTCCAAGACTTTGAAGCTCTACTCCTGTATTTTTTGCATATTCATATGTTTGAGCTGAGACATTCCCAACATCAATTTTAGCAGAGCTCTTTTTTCTACCAATATTTTTTAATCCCATATTACCAGCTTTCGCGCCTCTGCTCCCTCTTTGAGCAAATTCTTGACCTGGAGTAAGAGAAGAACCATGACCGATAGAGATATTACCTTTTGACAAAGCTGTTTCTGCTATGTTACTAAAAGTCACAGGGGTTATCTTTGCCATTTTTAATAAATCTGTTTTCATCCCAGCCCAAGCAGGCGATTTAGTAATATAATCATATTGGGAATTACCTTCTATTCCTTTTATAATTTTATCTGCTTCTTTGGGATTAGTAGCAGCTAAAAAATAAATTGATTTTAGATTAGACTCAATTTGTCTCTTATAATAGATACTGTTTTCTTTATTGTTATATTTAGCAATTTGGTTAGAATATTCTTCTTGGATTTGCCTGATACGTACTCCAAAATTAAGTCTTTGTGTTTTTAATAAATTTTCATTAATTTTAGTTATATCAATACCTAATTCTTTAGAGAGCTCTTTTTTAGCCTCATCCATTTCTGCTTTAGTAGCGACTAAAGTATCAACGTTATTTATAGAAGAAGCGGGATAAAAATATTTTCTAATATCATCCCTTTTTGATTGAGGTAAAGAACCTGTGCTTCTAATTTCTTTATTAGCTTCTCTAATCATTGCTTGAATTTTGCCACCAGGTTTACTTATAAGTTCTGCTAATGTATCAAATTCAGCTTCTTGAAGAGTACACCAACCTTCCTCTCCTGTTCTTTTACTTCTATAGTAAACGAGACTATTAGCTTCTTGGTGTCCGTTTTTAGAAATTATACCTGCTCCTGTCTCTAAGGCAAACCCATATTCAACTCCTAATTCAGGATGCCCTTTTGGATAAAATACTAATTGATCTTTACTATCATCAATTCCACAATCTCAGTTAAGCGATCCAAGATAAGAATATATATCATTAAGAGAGCGCTGAACAGAAATAGCTCTAGAAATAGAGTTCTCTTTAATTTGAGTTAATTCACTTTTAGTTAGCTCTTCTCCCAGAGTAATATCTAAACGAGAAGAAAAATATTCACCTGTATAGCTTTTATACTTTTCACCAAGTATTGATTGTATATCACTTATATTTCTTATAGCCATAATAATTCCTCCTTTCTATAGAATAAATAGAGAATTATCTGAAATTCTCTTACCTGTGTTATTATTTGATATCTTTACTTTCATATAATCCTCCATCATTTATATCAAATATCTGTTAAAAAAAGAGGATTCAGTCTCCTGAATCCTGTATTTCATAATACCTGCTAATATCTATTTTTTAACAGATATTTATTGTCTAAAATTAAATAGTTTTATATTCTAATAACTTGTTATGTTGATAACATTTTCCATCTTCAATAACTAATACATTGCATACTCCACTGTAAGCTGTGCAAGCATCAATTGCAATAAGATTTGGGGAATAGAAAATATTAAAATCAATTTCAGTCTTATCTCTTGTTCTTCAATAATCAGTGCCATAGTAATGAACTTTAAATTCAAAACAATGCCAATGGCCACATACTAATATTTTTCCTTTTTCTTTTTCTGAATCAAATAAACCTCTGTCAAACAAAGCATATGGACAACCTCAAGTTGCTTGTTCAAAATCTTCATTAGATGAATTCGTTCTCCAGTCTTCTTTTTCAAACAATGATTCATAGTTCGGTTGATACATGTGCATCCCTTTAGGTTTATTCACAGGAATAAAAGCATGACAGAAAATATAATTGTCTAATTCAAAATAATCATTTCACTCATTAGAATCAAAAATCCAATTTAAAATATCAGTTTTTTTCACTTTATTAACAATTTTTTTCCATATCTTTTTGCCATAAGCAATGTCATTTTTTGTAACCCAACTAAAACAATAATTTTCCATTGAATCTATTATTTCTTTAAGATATTCATAATCTGTTTTTAAAGAACTCTCTTCATGAAGGTTTAACCCTGCTAATTGAAAAACTGTTAACATAGTCCCATTGCTGATATCATAACTATTAGGGAGAGATTTATTAAGAAGGTCTCTCAATAGATATTCATGATTGCCTCTAATTAATATTCTTTTTTCTTTTGGCAATGTTCTAACAAAATTTAAAGTTTCTAAAGTTTGATCACCTCTGTCAAAAAGATCCCCATTTATAATAAGAATATGTTCATCATTATTAATATCAAACCCTGCTTCATCTAAAGCCTGTTTAAATGGGGTAAAAAAACTATGAACATCTGATGTGATAAAATATTTTTTACTCATTTTTCTTCTCTCCTTGGAACCGTTAATTTTGATTACATTTATCTCTCTAAGAATTTTTCTCTTAGAGAGATAATGTCTGTTTTGAATGGATATTCTTTTGTTTCTTTGTTATAATAAGTATTATACAATTCTTTACAATATCCATAGAATAAGTTCTCTATACTAGAAGTTAGCATACCTGTTTTAGTGATATAGCCACATCTTAAAGTAGTCTGTGCTACACCTCTTAATTTTTTCCATAATTTATAATATCCTGTTTTTAATTTTGTCATAAAACCATTCTGATCTACAAAAACAAAACCTTCGATAAATTCATCGTTATATTTATAATCTTCTTCTTGAGATTCATAATAGAGATTTCTAAAATCTTCCCAAGTTTTTAATTCATATAACTTTTGTTTAATAGGGCAACCAATGTAAGTTGCAATATTTTGTAGTCTAGAATAATCTAAAATTTCATATTCTAATTCATTTTTAACCCCATCTAAAAGAACAAGTTTAGATTCATTATATTTAATAATATGAGAGTCTTTTTCTATATCTATGCATTCAAACACTAAAGAATAACTATCTCCATCCTCATAGGCTGTTTTTAATAACTTTAATGTTTTTTCATAATAAGGTTTCAATTGTTGCTTAATATATTCAACATAATCTCCACCTGTTGTAGATTTAGAAGCTATAAATAAATTATCTTTATTTGGATTATATGAAACTATTGCTAAGAAACCATTCTCCTTTAAATAGGCTTTAACAGGAAAAGCTAGTTTATTTTTCAAAGTAGCTAATTCAGTTTCAGGTCTTTCATTAATATTAAAGAACTTTTGATATGACCTTGCTATAATACTATTATTTATAGTATCAATAAATAATCCTCTTGCTAAAACGGTCTGTCTATTCCAGTTTCCTTTTAAAAAGGCTTCTCTACTAAAATTGAATGATGAAATACCATCAGATAATGTTTTTTCATTTACAAATTTATTATTTCTTAAATAGGCAATTGCTTCTTCTACCGTTTTAACTTTTCGTTCTTCTGTAACTAAATTTTCATCTACAGGTTGACAATCTTCTAATTCAATAATATTCCAGCCAAATAAAGTATTTAAGCCATACGGAATTCTATCCCCAGATTCAGTTATTCCATAAGCTGGAATTATACCTTTAGTTTCTAATTCAACAATTCTTAAATTACCACCAAACTCGACTTTACCTTCCAAGTTAAAAACTCTATCGGCAAGTCTGGTTTCAGAATCTTCTGTATTTCTATGCCCATGAATTAAGTATTGATTATCTTTAGTTTGACCCATCCAAGATTCAGCAATAGTTAAATAATCTTCATAATTTCCTACGCCTTTAATTATAGATTTAGTAGGAAAATATAATAAATTAGTATTTAAATTAGGAATACCTCCATGACAAGCAAGTATTTCTACCCCATTGTACATTATGTGAGAAAATTGTCTAAATTTTCTATACAATTCCCTAGCAGATTTTTCACTAAATCCTTTGGCAATTAATTCTTTTTTAGTTTTATACTCAAACTCATTTGAATTTGTAGGAGACCCACAACCATAATCATACAAATGTCTCTCATGATTGCCTTCTAATAAACAAACATTTGGTTTATCTTTAATAGAATTTAAGAATTGTAAAACTTCTACATTCTGATTTCCACGATCAATATAATCACCTAAAAAGATGTATTCAGTATCATCTTTTAATCCATTTTTAAAATCTGGATATTGCATTAGAGTATCATAACAACCATGAATATCTCCAACAAAAACCAACTTTTTATACTCAGATAAATCAACTGGCTTCTCTAAAATCTGATCTAGCTCATTAGGTTTAACAACAGTTACCCCTGAAGGAACTGACTGTGTAGCAAATCTAGCATATATATTTTCTATGGCTTTTTGAGGAACTTGTTTGTATTCAGGTCTCATCTTATTTTGAGCAATACAAGTCTCTAAAGGAACATCAGTAAAATCAACACAATACATCCTATATCTATAAGAAGATGCAAGATTTTTATATTGTTGTATATCTTTTGTCTTTGATGCAGTTGCATCAATAACTGTGAACTCACCACGAGACATTCTATACTCAAGAATTTTGAATAATACTTCCCAAGTCATAGATTCATTTTCTCTATTCTGAGATATTTTTAATTCCCCTGTAGGTTGCATTTCTAATGAACTGCAATATACTCTTAAATCATCAGGTGAAAGAGTATAAGGTTCTAAATGATGTTCTTTGATCCAAGTCGTCTTACCTGCACCTGGAGCTCCTCTTAATATAACTAATGTTCTCACTTATTATCTCCTGTCTAACATAATTTCATCAATTGTTTTATATAATTGATCTAACACTTTATCACACTTTTCAACAGTATCTGTATCTAAGAATACATCTCTTTCTCTATAGCAATCTATTACATACCACCAATCTCAATTTAAATCGACCGTTTTACCATCGACTTCAATAAAATCAGTCATAGCATAATCATCCATAAAAACAGGATATTCAACGTTTTTATATATAAATGTTCCGATGCAAGGGAATGTATTCTCTGGTGTATCATATGCTGAAACGAATTTATCAGCTTTTGTCGAATCTATTTCTTTATAATATTCGGGGAAATCAAATAAAAGGCTTCTCATGTCTTCATATACATCAAAACAAGCACTTATTTTTTGATCACAAAATTCTATTTCTTTTTGAGAATATTTCTTCGCTATTCAATGTCTCTTTTTATTAAGAATCAAAGAAATTCTGAATAAATAAGCTTTATAAATCCTTTTTTCAATTTCTTCTTTTGTCATAATGAACCTCCAATATTTAAGAAATTAATTCATGAATTTAAAAATTGTTAATTCCATCAATTAATTTTTTAAATTTTTTCAAGATTTTTAGACCCCATTTTAACGAAGCCTAAAAATCTTGAACTTTAACCTAGGATTATATAGATCTGGGGGCGAACTCCCAGTTCTACGGTGTACACCTGATGTGTACACAAAAGCGCCTTGATATTATCCTAAAGATTAAATAATTGTTTTAAATGCAACTTCAATCTTGAATGTTTGCCCTGCATTAGCATTGGTGCAATCAGCATCTTGACCTTCGATCCATACAACTAATGTTACAAAAACATCTTCTCCATTAACTTGGAAAGTGTGTGAATCACTTGCAACTTCAGAAGCTACCACTGTATTATTTGAAGCTTTAATTGTTGAATATAAAGTTTCATTTTCAGTAATTGCAGTAGTAACTGGCTTTGTTGCATTATCAGCAACATTTGAATAAATACCTACTAATGTAGTTAATGCACCCTCTGTTGCTCCTGTATATAAAGCACAACGAGCAGCATTTGCTATACCATTCATTTTATAGTAATTGCCAGAAGGAATTGTTTCACCATTATCAATAACTGTAAATACTCCATCTACATAAGAATATGCTGTTCCATCTGAAGTTTCAGTTCCATCGCTTGTATATTTAGTGTAGAACTTTAAAATTGATAGATAAACATCTTCTGGTGTTTCTTGTGGTTCTGATAAATGTAAAGCGAAAGTATATGTTGCCCAATAACCATTTGAAGAATTTGTTATTTCAATAACTTCACTTCCTGTTTGATCTGAAGATAGTTGGAACTTTGTAGTGTCTTCTGCTACTCCACCTTCACCATTATTGATATAGTTTCCACTATTTACAATAGCATTAAATCTTGTTTTACCATCAGCAGTAGATGAAGGGTATAATTTACTTTCACCAAAATCTTCATCTGCAGTAGCAATATTTGCATAAGTACCACTTGCTGAGTTTTTAATTAACAAGTTTACTGGTGTTGTGGCGGTTAATTCCATACCACTAGCAGTAACTGTAGTATTCATTGAGAACCATGCAAAGGTTGATGTTCCTAAAGCAATAAATGCTAAAGCAACTGATAATACAGAAATCATTAATTTTGTTGCAATTTTTTTCATACTGTTGTAATCTCCTTTAATTTTTGAAATTAATTTAAACTAATATACTTTTACGTTTCTGATTAGTTAACAGCATGACTCCTGTTTTTAAAGCAGGCAAAATTATTTTATATTATTTTTTATAACAAGTCAAGTAATAATAAACAAAAATGTTCTACTCGATTTTACAACTGCCACGCTTAGGGAGGGGCATCTCCAGATTTCAAAATATGAATTATTTTAGAACATTATCGAAAATTACTGACAAAATAAATATTAAATATCTATGTTTCAAATAAAAGCTTCCTTTTATTTTATAAAAATGTTAATTTTATGTAAACAAAGAATCAATTTGTCTATTAGTTATAGACTTTATTAAAGAAGTAAGATAATATAATACCAACCCATTCGTTGAATCATAAGAAGCTCTTCAAACAGAAAGTTCACCTTCCATAATAAAAATATTCATGTTAGGATGAGTACTATCATATTCAGGAAGGGATGCTGTCCCTGTCATAAGTCTCATATACTCCTTAGCCTGTGCTTCATTTGTATTTGAGCTATTATATTTAATAATTAATACAGTAGACTCTTCAATTATACTAGGAACAGCCGAATAAGCGGACAAAGATTGCCCGCTTATATTCGTCGTAGCATCTATAGCAAAACAAGGAATATCTTTAAATAAAGCTAAATCATTTTGGTTATACAAAGCTCTGGATAGAGTTCCTGTAAGAGAACCATTGAAATAAATGTCTCCTCACTTAGAATTGTCGCTTCCGAGGTCTATATTAGCAGACCCTGGACTAACTTTATTTCTATATATTTTTACAACATCTGTTGCTGCCATATAAACCTCCTTTTATAATTTTTTCATTAAATATAACAATTAGTATAAGAATGTAGGGTGTATATCTATATAAACACCACCAGACGCACTATGTCTAATCATTCTAAATAAAACACCATTGCAACTAGAAGGAGGATAAAATATAGTACTATAACCATTTTCAAGACCCATAGTAGTTGCATTCCCTATTGTTATTGATCCAGTGTTATCTATTGGGCTATCAAAGAATAGAATTAAATCAAAATACATACTGGCTGTAGTCGAATATCAAATAAATAAGTATGAGTACTATTTGAAAAAGTGTCAGTATAATAACCTGCTCCTCCACCAATACTCGTTTTATATGCAGCTAAATAACGTCCATTTTTTGATGCTACTTTAAACCATAAATATCTAAAGGTTGAACCTGATGCCCCATCTGCTAAACTTACCATTGGGGAACTATACGTCCACGTAGGATTAGCTGAAGAACTTGGATTCGCGCTTTGTATTTTTACATCTCCATATTTAGATTCCAAAATATTTATGGTTCCTTGATGTGATGAACTATATCCTAAATAATTAATATTTATCTGCCCATTATTTGAACTGTTTCCTAAATAGTTAATAGTCCTTGTCCCTGTCATATAAGAGATACTACCAGTATTACTATAAGTACTTATTGATCCTGTTCCACTTAAAGTTGTAATTGATCCATTGTTTGCAAGAGAAGTTACAGTTTTTCTAGATGGGATTGTACCTTCTAAAGCTTTAAAATAAATATTTGAGCCTGTTTCTGTATTTCCGCCTATTCTTACTTCACCATATGTATTAGTAATTATATTAACGGTTCCTTTATTACTTGCATTATATCCATTATTAGAGATAGTCAATGTTCCAGAAGAACCCGATCTTCCTAATGTAGTGATGGTCCTTGATCCAGTCATATTAGTAATAGTACCAGTATTTGTATAAGTACCAATGGTTCCACTACCTGAATAAGTACCAATAACTGAGTTAGCACTATTAGTAAGAGTGGTAACTGTTGTTTTATAAGAAGAGTTATAAGAATAAATAGATAAAGATGGAACTGTAAGTGATTGTTGAACGGTACTGCCCGTTATATTATATCCTAAATTTATACTATTAACTTGAGTAACATTTACGGTACCATTGCTAGAACTGCTTGTAACCCCAACAGTACTATTAGAAACATTAGTTATACTAATCCTTCTATATGTATTATTATTGATTGTTAAATATGATGTAGTATCATAAGCTGTATCATCTTTCATATCAACTGCAAATGGAACATCTTGTGGAACAGTTATTTTATTAATATAATATTTACTTCCTGTAAGAGAACCTGAGGTATCACCATAAGTCCCAGTGGCAATCCATCCAGCAGTAGAAACAGAATAATTTCTTGATACACCTGAAGCTGAAGGTTCTACATATATTCCATTATTTGTGCTTGTAAACGTAACGTTTGCCTTGTGAGAATCATCAATGGAAATAGTACCACTCGTTGTTGATGATGCCGATCCACTATGATTACTTACTGCCTTAATTGTATAATATCGTTTTGATACATTATAACCTTCAGGAAGGTTTAAATATTGATCTCAAGTACCAGGAGTAATATTTGCTACAGAACTACCTGACGCTGTTGTGCTTGAAGTACTTGTAGGTAAATTTATTTGATTTAATAAGCCATTTAGATCCGTAACTGTTATATATGAAGGATCGTCTAAAGAATCACCATAAGGAATGGAAATTGCACATTCTTGCATATCAACGATTGGAAAATCTGGATAATATTCATTATATATTTTAATTATTCCATAGTTACAAGGGACATTTAATTCCCCTCCTGTTTCATCTTCAGCTCCAATATAAACAGTTAAAGTTTTATCAGGTTTAACGAACAAATTATCAATATACTTAGGTCCAAAAATAGCACTTCCGTATGTCCCTGTAGAAATTCATCCTGAAGTACTAACTGTATATCCTCCTGAAGAAGCACTGATTGATATTCCAGAGGTATTAGTGTCAGATAAAGTAGCATGACCAGCATAGAGAGTATTTGATCCTGAAGACCCTGATTGACTTCTCACAGTATAATTCTGAACTGTTCCATTATTAATAGAACTAATTCAACCTGCCGTTCCTACGCTTGCTGTAGGTGTAATTTTAAAGTATTGAGAAGTAACTGAAGTAGGAGAAGTTCCTGCTGAGCTTAAAGTAGCATAAGACGCACTTGGAGTAGCTGCACCTGCTCTAACTGTTGCAGTTGCATAAGCTGCAACATTAGTTGAAGTTGATTGTGTCAACTCAATATTTCCTGTAGGACCACCTAATGTTTTGTAATACCTATCGCTGTTATAATAACCAGCTGCTAACTTATATGTTGTTCCTGCAGCTAATTCTGTAGGAGTTGTTCCTTGAGGAGCTGTTGCTGTTCCTCATGTAGCAGTTGGAATAGTATAATATTGGTCTTTAGAACTTGCATTAGCTGTTGCTGTTGCTGTTGAGCTAACAGTTTTTTGAGTACTACTTGTAGAAGCATCAGTATAACCTTTTGTTCATGTAATAGTACTTGATTCACCAGCAGTCGAAGAACCTGTCGTAGCACTATTTCCACCCGTTGCTTTAATATAATAACCTGAAGAAGGTTGAGATGAAGCAGCTGTTAATGAAATATTACCTGTAGCTGAAGCAACAGCTGTTGGTGTTACTGAAGGTGAAACCGATAATGAACTATCACTGACTGAAACTGAACTTGAATCAATTGGGTAATAAGCAGTAGTAGAATTAGCCGCTGCAGTAGCCGTAGCTGTCGAAGTAATTGTTTCTGTTCCTTCTGTAATATAGCCAGTAGTTTTTGTTACTGTAGCACTTTCTCCACTAGTCGCACTACCTGTAGTAGCTGAGTTCCCACCGACAACGCTGATATATCTACCAGAAGTTGGTTGAGTGGTTGTTTTAGTTCCTAAAGTAATGCTTGATCCAGTTGCACTTACTGTTGCTGTTGGTGTTACTGAAGGTGATACTGATAAAGATTTATCGTCTATTGCTACACTTCCAGCTGCAATTTTACCTACTTGTGTGGCTGTTCCAGCTTGAACCGCTCCAGAATTTGTAAATCAACCAGCTGTTCCTGCAGTAATAGTTCCTTTAACTTTTGCACTGACTGGATAATAGCCAGAAGCAACAGTACCGACTGTAACCTCATCTGTCACATCGCTTCCAGTCATTGTAAATGTACTTGCACTTCTTACTGTATAATTTTGAACGGTTCCATCGTTAATAGAATTAATTCAGCCTGCAGTTGTTACACTTGCTGTAGGCGTAATTTTAAAGTATTGAGAAGCAACAGATGTAGGTGTTGTACCAGCTGAACTTAATGTTGCGTAAGTCGCACTTGGAGTAGCTTCCCCATCTTTTATTTTATAATTTATAGCACTACCATCACTAATTGATGAAATCCAACCAGCAGTTCCGACCGATGCTTTAGGTGTAACTGAAAAGTACTGATTGTTCATAGCAGTTGTAGAACTTAATGCTGAGCTGCTTCCTGTTACTGTAGCACTAGGAGTAGCAGATCCAGAACCAACTGTAACTTTAGAAAGAACTTTACCAGATGTTGGTGTTATATCACCAGCAGCAGAAGCAGCTTTTGTTTCTAAGGTTATAGAAACTTTTCCAGAACCGTTATGATAACCAGCTGGAACTGTATATGAAGTAGTTGAAGTATCTAATGTTGCACTTACTGCTCCATTATTTGTCATTGTACCTGTTTGTTTTGTATATGAATTTGAATAGAATGTTTTTCCTGTTAAAACATCTCCTACTGCTGCATCTCCTGCTAAACTAGTTTGAGCAGCCGCTTGATAATATTGATCTGCTGAATAGTATCCTTTACCTATTTTAATTTGACTACCAGCATTTATTGTTCCAGAAGAAGTTCCACCAGAAGTGTTATTTGTAATAGTTCCCGCAGCAATCTTACCTACTTTGGTAGCAGTACCTGCTTGAACTGCACCTGAAGAAGAAAACCACCCTGATGTACCAGCTGCAATAGTACCCTTAACTTTGGCACTAATTGGATAATATCCACTTGAAAGCGTTCCAACTGTTACAACATCTGTGACATCACTACCTGTCATTGTAAAAGTAGAAGCGCTTCTTACTGTAGCTGTTGCATAAGCAGAAACATCAGTTGAAGTAGCTTTTGTTAATTCAATATTTCCTGATGGTCCTGCTGGTACTTTATAATATCTATCTCCATTATAATAACCAGAAGTTAATTTATAAACTCCTCCTAAAGTTAAAGTAGTATAACTAGATGGAGTATCAGTAGTAGTTCCAAATTGAGACATATTCAATGAGCTTGAACCAGAAACAGTAATTGTTCCAGCAGTACCTGTACTTACATAACCTGCACTAACTGTTGGTGTAACGTCTTGAGTTTTACTTACTGTAATATCAAATTTTAAAGTTTCAGGATTAAATACTGGTGTACTTGGATTAGCTGTAATTGTTGTTGCTGGAGTTGTAGCAGATCCTGTACCAACAGCAGCTTGTGCTTGTGCATCAGTGATAGTTAGTGAAACAGTCCTATTTGTTGCACTTCCAGCTGTTCCTGAAGAAATATAACCAGCACTTACAGTAGGAGCTGGAGCTGAAACACTACCAGTTACTGTAAATTTTTTCTTATTTGTAGAATCTTGTGTATGTGAAACATAAGTTATAGTACCAGCATTACCCGTAGCAGTTCCCGTTGCTACTGCATTAATTTTATAATATTTACCAGAAGTATTATAACCTACAGGAAGGTTAAGATACTGATCTGCTGTACTTGGTGTAACGCTAGCTATAGAAGAATAATATTGTGCTGCTGAACTAGCAGTTGTAGTTGGGAATGTAAGAGTTGTCGCTGTGCTCTTATAATATTTATCTTGATTATAATACCCTGCTCCAATTTTTACATAGTATCCATAATTAACATCTGTACTAGTTGCTCCCTCTGGAAGAGAGCCAACAACAGAAGATGTTCCGCTTGCAACTGTACCAACAGTAGTATTTGCAGGTACATAACCAGCTTTACTTGCTTTAGTTTTAACAGAAGCTCCACTTACTTCAAATTCAGCTGCTGCTATTGGGAAGTATTTAGTTGCACTTGTTGCGCTATAACTTACACTTCTTGTTGCAAAACTATCATTTGTAGGAGTATATCCTGCCGTTGTTATTTTTGCTGTTTGCGTTTGAGCTGTTGCAGAAGATGATCCTGTAAATGCTAAATAATAACCACTTGTTGGTTCTGATGTTGCTTTTGTTCCAACAATACCAGAAATATTAACACCAGCATTTGAGCCATCTATAGGATAGATACTTACATCATTTGTTCCTGTTAAATTACTTCCTGTAACCGATCCTGTTGCAGCTTTTAAATAAATAGTACTAGAATCAGACGCACTTGTCCCTGTAGCACTCTTTGTTACTTCAGTAGAAGTAGCTGATTTATTGCCAGAGCTTGCACCACTTGCAGAAGCACCAGCAGTAATACCTTTACTAACAGAAGCAGAACCACCAGTTGCACTAGCACTAGCTGTAGAATAACCAGATGCCGCAGAAGCAGAACCACCAGTTGCACTAGCACTAGATGTAAAATAATAACTTGTAGCAGTATCACTTACACCAGCAGTCATTCCTGTTTGAGAAGCACTTGCTGTTGCAGTTCCGCCAGTTGCTGTCGCATTTGGTTGTTTTGCAATACTTGCAGAAGCACTAGCAGTTCCACCTGTAGCAGTTGCACTAGCCACTGGAATATAAACATTAGTACCTTCCTTAACTGTAGTTGTTGAAGAACTTTCACTAGAATAGTTTGAAGTTTCAGTTGCTTGACCTATTGTTGTAGAATCAGCACCTAAAGAAACAGTTTCAGAAGCAGAATCAATTATCTTAGTAGAGTCTCTTGATGGTAACCATCCAGCAGTTCTTGTATCATTAACTTGTGCTCTAGTCACTGTTTGTGAGAAAGCAGCCCTTGTAACTGCTGCTCTTGTAACTGAACCTCTACCTTTTGCCTTTGCTTCTTTATCAACTGTAGCCTCTGGATTAAATGTAGCATAATTACCAGATGTAGGCTTAGTTGTAGTTACACCATAAGTAGAATCAGTTGCTCCAGATACAGTATAATTTCTTGTAACTGAAGGAGTAATTTCAGGGTTTTGTGTAATAGAAACCTCACCAGAACCTTTTGATAATCCTCCTCCTGATAATCCTCCACCAGAGGCAGTTCCTTTAGATAATCCTCCACCACTAACTGATACACTAGCACTTGCTAATGGAATATAATAAACACTAGAAGAATTATTACCAACTGAAACTGTTGTACCAGTAATTGAAGAATGAGAACTATCTCCATATCCAGCACTAGACACATTAGCCGATATTGTTAATGTACTACTATTACTTGGAACATAAACTGCAGCATAGTAATAGTTTATATCAGAAGTATTAGTAGTAGGAGTTATCGCTATTTGAGATTTACTTGATACTGGTGAAGGAAGAGTTCCTATAGTAGGAGTTACTTTTGCAGTACCACTTTGAGTGGCAGTAATCCCTATAAGAGGAAGAGTTGTAGTACCAGTAGCAGTAGATGTGTTTCTAGTTCCAGCACTAGATGAAATATATCCAGCAGTACCTACTGTTGGAGCACTAACAGTACCTGATAAGGTAACATCGAAGTTCGAATTAGTAGAATTATATGAGATATTTTTACTGACTGAACTATATGAAGTTCCAGATGTGACTGTTGCTTTTGGTCCTTCAGAATTTGCTTTCACTGTAACTGTACCTAATGCCATATACCCAGTATCTTTAGTAATAGCTTGTTCAGTAGCACTAGGAGTTACAGTTTTGTTTTGATAATTAACGATCCTTGATGAAAAATTTTGAGGATCAATTTTATTAGCATCTGTAAGAGGAGTAGTTGCGGTTCCATCTGTTGCACGAATGGTGTTCGCGATGTCTGTAAGAAAATCTGTTAAATTGTTATTCTTAGCCATATCTTATCCTCCTATACAGGTGTATTTAATGCAGCTGTTATTGCTGCTTGAATTTGTTGTTGAACTCATTCTTGAGTCGCTAATGTTCCGTTAGCTTGCGGTAAAAGTAAATTTATGTCGCCATAACCTGAAGCTTCTGAATTTCCTGCGATTTGGATTCCCAAACCACCTTCTCCTTCAATAATGACTCCATAATTAAAAGTATTATATCCAGTGAGAGTTTGATCCCCATTTAAAGTAACAAAATTGTCTGTCGATGGGATATCAGCAGTGGTAGCTATTGTCCTATTACCTGTCCAAGACGACATTGTAGGTAATGCTAATCCATAAGAAGCATTATCTTTTCTAATTGTTCCTGATAAGTATAGATTCTTCCATCTTGCTTTACTTGTTGATGACGTATATGAACCTAAATCATAAGTATTATCATAATCTGTACTAAAAGGTATGATAGTTGATTTAAATGCTGCTATACCATTAGGGATATCAAATATTAAATTATTATTAGAATTTAATTTTAATACATTAATAATACTATTATTTGCACTTCTCCATTGAAGAAATTGATTATTATTCAAACAAACATTTCCGCTTGTGTCAATTTTTAATAAACTAGGAGAAGAACTCCCACTATTAGTTGAATAGCAAAAATCAAAATTATTATCTCCACTCATACCAAGACGCCATAATTTAGCATCTTGATTATTGTTTTTATAATCTATAAATGCCCCTGCAGAAGTTGTAGTTCTTTTTATTGTTAAAATTGGAGCACTAGAACTACTTAAAGTTCCACCTGATAATGGAAGATAATTACTTAAATTAATGCTATCTAATTTACTTTTATCACTAGCAGCCATCAAACCATTTTCTGTTGATGAAGCTAGAACGTCAGGAGTAATATAAACTGTATTTGCATCATAGGTTAAAGTATCAGAACCTATTGTGACAGTTCCTGTCGTTGCTAATGTATTATAATCAGGGTTTGATAAAAATATCACGTCTTTTAAATTAGCCATAGTTTATTTCCTCCTTTCTATATTATATAATTTTTATCAGGACCTTTAATAAAAGTTCCTGTTCCACTGTTTGTATAAAATTGTTTGTTGACGGTATCATACATTCCTATTACAGAATCACTTTTTCTATAACAAGGGATAAGATACTGAATTAAATTTCCACTTTTACTATGTTTATAATAGTAGAAACGTTTAGAACCATCTGTTCCACCATCATTTGTAGCAAAAATATACATATTATAAGTATTAACATTTGATGGAACTTCAAAACTTGAACTATAAACAGTATTGTCAAATTTATATATTTTATTTGGACTATCTAAAAGAACTTCGTGTGCATTTGTGTCTATGTTTGGATTTGAAATAGCACTCCTAGCCCATTCCATATAAAATTTTCCACCATTAGAAGTTGAAGACCTCATATTTAATAAAGCATTAACATTTTTTCTACTACCAAAAACTCTATTATAATTAGTAGAGATAGAAGTATATTGAAACTTAAAGTTTATACAACTTGTTTCATCTGCTGCATATCCAGTATCTATATACTGCGTCCCACTACTTTGTATATATTCTACACCTTGATATTCCATAGGTAATAGATTTATTTTAGGGGAACTACATTGAACATAGTTTGCTGCTCTTGTATCTGGTGTATAAGGTGTTGGATGGTCTTTCTGCTCAAACTGAATATCTGTTATATAAAATTCAATAGCAACAGGTCCACTATTTGCTGCTATCATATATATTAGATAATTAGAACTTGTATTTTTTGCAGTTCCAGTACAATAACAATATTGTCAAGTATCTTTTTTACTTAAATCATAAACTTTTTTACGAGTTATTGCATTCATACCCTCAAAAGCAAATGGTAAACCATATCAACCATTAGTATTTGGTTGTCCACTTGGTATATATAAGAGACATGAACGTGTCATTACTGTATTTTCTGGATAACCACCTAAAGATAAATAAGAGCCAATTCAACCTGTTTTATTACTTTCTACCTTTATATGCCAACATCATTTTCCTTTAAAATATACTTTTTCTTTCAATGTAGCATATGGAAAATTTGGGGCTGTTGTTTTATAAGGGTCTAAATTAGTAGTTCCTTCTTCAATTAAAATAGGACAATTATAGCTATCTTTATAAGGACCTTTAACAAACTCACCAGTTCCACTATTAGTATAAAAAACATTATTTACTGTATCATATAAACCTGGTTTATTATCTGAAATTCTTTCACATGGAATGAAATTACGCACAAGCGTTCCACTATTTGATATTGAAGCACTATAAACACGAGCATAACTTCTATATGAGTCATAGCCTAAAATACCAATTTTTGTAGAGGTGTCTCGTTGACTTGACCTGGTAGCAACATGAACATCATTTATATATAATTTTTGAGTTGCACAATCTACCTTTCCAATATACATAGTGTTTATATTGACAGAACCACCTGAACCAGCACCAGTTTGCCACGACCCATTACGTTCATAAGCAATTTGTATTTTACCGTCTTGTCCCATAATTCCTGAATAATTAGATTGAGGATATTGAAGATTCAGGACAATGAATTTACAAACATAAACATTATTTGCATTATAAGATACTCCACTATCAATATACTGTGTCCCAGTACTCTCTATATACTCTAACTCTCTATATCCAATAGGAACCCTAGATGTTCTCACCCTCATACTAGATATACCTCTTTATTTGAGGAATGAGACCATCTACATAGGATTTATTTGTTATATGATTATTCTCTGTAGGTGTTGCAATACTAGCTTGACCTGTGGAATTTCTCATTATTAAAGTGTTTGCGTCTTTAGCGGTTGCATAATTTAACATAGTTTGAGTTCCAGTTGTTGCTTTTCCATACAATTGTCCATATGTTGTTGTAGTTGTTACTTTGTCTAATTTTCCGTCTAATTGAGAACTCGTTGCAAATCGATTATCAAGCTTATCAAGAAAATAATCCAGGCCATTGTAGTCTAAATATTTTTTTATTGAATTGTCTGGCATATTTTTTCCTCCTTGTATATCAAATAAAAGTTATGTTTTATTTAAATTATGCATTGCCGAATAATGTATCAATTTCATTATTTGTTATTGCAGTCATTGTAGGGATATCTTCTAATGTTGCTATTGTACCACTCTTAAGAGGTAACGTTAATGTATAATGGTTCAAATCATAACTAGGACCAACTATATCAACATAATAACTAGAGCCTTTTCCACTAGCAAATCTTATACCACCTGAAAAGACTGGTCTAGATAAAAATTCCTTAACCCCCATAAACTCTTGAGAACCAATAGTAACTACACCACTATGAGTAATATCGGCATCTGGAACATATAAATCATATTCTGTGTTAACTGTTGAACCACTATAACCAGTTCCTATTTTTAATCCAGTAGTTGCTACAGTTTTTGCATAATAGTTTGTATCAGTAGCATTAAAAGTAATCATTGGAGCACCTGTTCCAGTAGCAGTTCCTGTTATAGATACATTACTTCCAGCAACAAAATTAATTTCAGCATTATCTCCAAAGGTAGTATTTCCTACTTTTACTTTTTGGTTTGTATCTGCAAATGATGGAATGTCACTTAATGTTGCTATTGTGCCCGTTTTATTAGGTAATGTTAATGTATATGCATCATCAAACGGACTACCAACCACATCAATATATCTACCAGAACCAGCAGTACTAGAAAATCTTATGCCAGATGTAAATACTGGTTTAGATGTATATTCTTTAACACCAGAAATTGTTTGGTCAGTGTCAAGAGTTACAAAAGCACTTTCAATATCTTCATATGTAGGAACATCTGATGTCATTGCAAATGTACCATTTTTATTAGGGAAAGTATAAGTGTATTCAGTTCTAGGTGAATTTCTTATAATATTAGCTATTCTATATGATATTTCAGTATCCCCATCCGTTATATAGAGTTGACCTTGGTCAGCAGCTAACTCTATATTGTTAGTTGGGTCTTCTGTGTCATATACGCTTACATAGTGAGCAATAAGGTCATTAGCGACAAATGACCCATTAAAACTTAATTTGTCTTGTCCATTTTGAGGAATTTCATCACCTAAGTAGAATTTACCTCCATTAGCAGGGTTAGCAAGCCAATCACTTGTAGCTACCTCTGCAGAATATGGAGCAACTGAAATATTTTTACTTGATACACTTAAATCAAACATACCATCAGTAACACCTGCGACAGTAATATCATTTGTCATTGCAAATGTTCCGCTTTTAACTGGGAATACATAATCATATGGTGTATTTCCTACAAAACCTCTAAGTCCGTCACCAAATATTTGAATTTTAGATGTACTTCCCATTTCAGCAGTTCCAGTTACAATAGGAGCAAAAGTAAATGTTTTTTCACCTGAAAATGTTTGGGCACTGGTAGTAATTACACCACTGTGAGTAGCATCAGCATTTGGAACATATAAATCATAAGTAGAACTAGCTGTGCCTGAACTATAACCTGTAGCAATTTTTAACTTATTTGCAGCAGTTATACTAGAAAAATCACTTGTGGCATAATAGTTAGTATCAGTGGCTGTAATTGTAACATCATGGCTATTAGCCGTAGAAAGACTAACATTAGTTCCTGCTACTAAATTTAGATATCCAGTACTTATTCCTGTACCTAAGAAATCATTTCCATTTACCTTTATTTGTCTTACAGTATCTGTATCAGTATCACCTGCTGGAATTAATACCCATCCGTAAGTTGAGCTAGTTAATTTAGCACAAACAAAAACATCTCCAACTTTTGCTGCTTGACTAGCATAAGTTCCTGCAGTAATAACTTTATATGTATAACCTTCGTTAGATGCACTTGCGGTTGGTAAATCTGTAATAGTTCCACCAGTTCCCAAAGTTCCTTTGAAAACCATAGGTTCTGGAAGATTAGCAATAGCATCATATACTGCTTTTGCTGTTGGCACTGTCGCATCAGTAGCCGCTGAACCAATTGATGTAGAAACACCTTTATAGGCAGCACCCATTAAACCATGAATAGGAACAGATTGAGTAGTAGCTCCAGGAGTAGAAGGGGTAACAGAGAATGCACCATTAGTAGTCCCTTCAGTAAATGTATAAGTTGTGTCTGTAGCTTCAATTGTTTGCCACTCTAAACCAGAGGCAGTACTTACTAAAGCTTGACCAGCAGTTCCTTTTGCTAATCTAGTAACTGATGCATTACCATTTCCAACAATCAAGTCTCCTGCTGTCGTTACAACGGATTTAGGGACTGCAGTGGCTACAGCATCGTCAATTTCCTCTGATATACTATCTCGTAGTGATTCATGGTAATACTGCAGACCTTCTCAGTCTAAATATTTTTTTTCATCATTATTTGGCATAAAATTTTCTCCTTTCTTTTTTTATTCAAATAGTAAATCTATTTCATTATTATTAATTTTTGATTTTTTATCAACTTTTGCAGACAATAAATCGTCCGTTTCTTGCTTATTATAATAATTTATTAAGTTATCAACATCTATAGTTATATAACCTACATCATTCTGTAGCTCACTTAGTTTTTTAGGCATATAAATGTTAAAAGAGTTAGAATAAATAACATCTCCATTGTTAAAATAAGAGACATTTCTGCTTCATAAATACTCGTCTTCTAATAAATTAGGTTTTTCATTCGTTCACGCAATTTTAAGGTCTAGTAAAAGTTCTTTTTGATCTTCACCCATTGCTATAAATTGATCTTTTCCATAACATAAACCATAGAGACCTTTTTGATCATCGTCTCTATAGCTCAATGAGTAAATTCTTCCATTAAAAGATTCTCAAATTTCTCCTCGAGAAGTTTGGACATTCAACCATGTAATATACCATCTTCCTTCTCCTCATACAATATCCTCTATCAAAAGATTCGTATTATCAGGAGTTGTAGGAACATTCCAATTATATCCATTTGTTGAATATCTGAGTTCATTTTCTCCTCCTAGGACAAAAAGATTTCCTCCAAAATATACATATTTAATTGCTTTTGTAAAAGACGGATTTGACTCTTCAACTCATTTTTTCCCATTAAGAGAATAAAGAATTAATCCACCATCGCCAACAGCAATATATTTTCCTTTACCAAAACATACAGCATTAATCTTAGATAAAGTTCCTGTATTAATTTCAGTCCATTCTTCTCCATCTAGACTAACAGCCATATAGCCATTATCTCCTACGATGAAAAATTGATTATTAATATATTGAATATTTCTTGGAGTCATTGAAAATTTTTTATAGACAGTCCATTCTATTAAATCATATGATTTATAGATTGTTCTTGTTGTAAAACATAAAGCCAAGAAGAATCCATTCCCAAAACAAATTTTATTAATTGTTGTGTTTGTAAAAGGATTTTCAATCTCTGTTCAATTTTTTCCATCAGAACTGTAAATAACAGCCCCTTGCATCCCTACTAACACATAGAGATCTCTTCCAAAACATCCACTAAGGAAACGCTTTGAAGATGGAAAAGCACAATTTTCTCAAATATATTCTTCTGAAATATTTATAGGAGATTTAGATTTTGTATATTGAACTTCAATTTGGGTAGTATTAATATCTTGTTTAATATATCCTGCATTTTCAATAGATTGAATTTCTTCTTGAATTTCATCCAATTCTTCAGAAACATTGTCTAAAGTAAAACTTAATTCAGAGACAGACGTTTCTCCATCCCCAATTTTTATACCATAGATAGGTTTACCTTCAGAAGTTGTTTGATAATCTGTATAAATAATAATATAATTCTTAATTGGGACATAACTCGCATGAGTATTCCAATACTCTGTAGTCCCATATTTTATCCCAGCAAATCCAGTGTGTCCACTGCTTTCGTAGTCGAGTTCAGTTAGCTTACTGTGCTCTGTAGTGCTCATAGAAGTAATTTCAGCTGCTGTTTCGATTTCAATTTCGGCTGAGAACTCATCGTCCGTAGTAGGGACATTAACATAATTTTCTATCGACATCTCTCTACCTCCACTGGAAACCTTGCACCAATAGTAATAATCTTTTGATCTCCTTCTGAGCTTCTCATGAATTTCAAAGCATATGTATATTCGCCAGGTTTAAATAATTTTGAAATTTGTTTCGTAAATTTTAGAAATATTGTTTTCGAAGTTCCAATATTCTTATTAATAAAAGCATAAACCAACTTTTTGCTAAGTTTATTATAAAACTCAACAACAAGCTGATCATCTTCTTTATAGTCATATGGAACACCGTCTTTAAGAAGATTTACTTTTCATTTGATATAGAAAGTATCACCTTCATTCCATTTCAATATTCCATTAATTATACGAGGGTTTACTGTAATAATTGTGTTATTCATAACTCCCTCCTATAATTTATTAAAATTTTTGTAAAAAGGTTCCTACAATTGTAAGTCCATCTCCTGAAACTGTTTCCGCTTTAATTCTAATTCTTGATAATCCAGCAACATATACCTTATAGATTCCTGTTGTACTTATTGTTGCTGCTTTTTCATCAGAACTATATTCTGAAACTTTAATATCTGTCCAAGAACAATCATCATCATCTAATTGTTCTCCATTTGATGACACAGTGTTTACACATCCTTGTACTTTTAATGTTCCAGTACCAGTTCCTGAAACTTCTAATGTCATAAGTTGATATCCTGCATTGTAGAAGGAATCACTTGTTTTTGATTCTTTGACTGGATTCTTAACAGAATCAAAGAAAGGGAAAGTTCTTAAATTTAAAAATGAATTTGCCATAATACCTCCTTAATAATTAATAATAATATTATAAAAAAATAAATACAATAATTTTTATTAAGATTTAAAGATCAATGAAATTTAAACATTAATAAAGACTATGAAGTATTTATGATTTTGTATTGAATTTTAAATTTATTTGGGGGAAAACTCCCCCAAATAAAACTTGTCTTTTATTTTTAAAGCTTTACAGCATATTGATTAGGGCTTGCTAGGACAACTCCTAAAACTTCATCAAATCTTGATGGCTGATTAGGAATAAATCTTCCATATTTAACAATGATATTCTTAAAAGATGAAAGAGTATTAGTTTTATCAATAACTTCTTCTTCTTTATATCCTGTATAAATAACGATATCATCATCAAATTTTGCTCTAAATTTTGTAATAAAATCTAATAGATCTTCTCAAGAGTCTAATGGTTCTAGACCTCCAAATACTACAGCTGAACTAAAAGGATTTTTTTCATATTGTTGAATTAAAGAATCTATACTTATTTCAACAGTTGGGGCAAGAGCCAGTGGGCTATTTTGACAGCATTTAATCCCGCAATCCTTTTCACACTTAAAAGTACAGTAAGGAAGACCTATAAACATTGCACATTTTTTATAGTTAGTAAAATCCTCATCTTGAACAAATTTAATTTGCACTAGAGATCCTCCATTTGGCTCAATGTGAATCAATCTCTCAATCTAAATTCTTGTTTTCTTTCTTTTGAATAATTTACTTCAGGAGTTAAGAAACCAACAATTCTTTGATAAGAAGTCACTTTTGGACCTCCACAAATTGGACATAAATTTCCATAAAAACCATGATTCTTACTACAAGAACTTATTCTTGTGCAAAAAGCAAAATAAGGAATTTCCATATCAGCAATTTTATTTAATAAATCCCAAGCCATATCAAAATTTGTAAATGGAGACTCTAAATTCACATGGCTGATTGATCCTCCACTACAAGCCTCGTCTAATTGAGAGCTACATGATAATTTATTGTATAAAGAAGTCTTAACCCCCAGTGGAATCCATTGATTTCCGTATAAAGGTAAATCATAGCAACCATCTTCGAACAATAATTTATCTTTTTCTTGCAAAATTGTTGCACATCTTTCAGCTGGAACTTGTTCAATATTAATTTGATAATCAAGTTTACCATCTGCTATAAATTGATTTTTAGTATCAGTAATAACTTTTAAAATTTCTTGAGCAAAAGCTAACCCTTCAGATGTATAACGAGCTTTCCCAAATTCATCAACCTCTGTGCCCCCTAAATATTTGATGCATTCCCAAAGAGCACAAATTCCAATCGTAGAGTATTGAGATTTCAAATGAACTAGACCTAGAGAATAATTTGGTAATAGACCTTTGTCAATGTTGCGTTGAATTATATGTCTAATAACATCTAAAGTTTTTACACAAGTAAGAACTCTTTCTTTTAGCTTTTCTAAATATTTTTCTTTATCTTTCGTTTCATAAGCAATACGAGCTAAATTAATAGTATTAACTTTAACAGATCCTACTTCTAGAGCAGTACCTCCTATACTATTAAAATACCCTAAATTATCAATATTACTAACTAATCTACAGCAGTTAGAAAGACTTGTAACATCTTCACTAATAAAGAAGTTTGAATCTGCCCATGTCATGTTATGATTGCAACACCACTTTGCAAAATCTTCATCTACAAACTTACCATCTATACGTAAAAGAGCATAAGTCAATACTGGGAAAGTCATCATATTTTGAGATCTAATTTCACTAACTTTTCTCATGAAAGCTTTTTGATATTCGATGAACTCTTCTACTTCGTCAATCATCATTGTCCCATCAGGGAAAATCAATCCACCAAATAATGCTTCAATATAAGATCTATCAAAAATTGAAAAATTAGTAAAAGCAGATTGAGTTACTCTTAAATAAGGCTGATTTAATTTGTAAATAATTCTCTGAAATTCTTGATCCCTGTAATATTCTGGAGAAATAATAAAATAATTTTTTTTACAGTCATTTTTCCAGAAAAAATAAGAATAAACAAGGAAATTAGGGAGGCCTACAGCTCCACTTGTTCTGTTACTTAGCCAAGACACTGTTTCTCCAACAAAATCCGTAAAAGTTGTCAGATGTTTTGGGGGTTGTGCGTTAAAATTTGTAACAAAGAATAATCCTTTGTCAACAATTGGCTTTAAGTCATACGCATAACAGTACGATTTGAGGGAAGAAGAATATGCATCATGCAGATAACTAGCACCATTCCATTCATCTTCTGCCCATCTTTCTGCTTGAGGCAAATCATATTTTTTCTTTAATTCAAAAAAAATCTTATTTAAAGCTAATAGTTTTAAATGAGGTTTCATCATTTCATTCTCTAAAGTTGTGACATCTTTATGACCTATGTTAGCATTAGCATCTATACTTGCATCTGCTGTATTTTCACATTTGTCTACAAAGTTGTCTATAAATTCTGTATGGTTCATTTGTTTTTCACTTAAACCATTAAGTTCTAACATCTTTTCTCCATACTTCTTTTTCATTTTTTCTATAAAATTTTCAAAATCTTTATCTAATTTAATATCTATTTTCATAAAACTACTCCATTTGCTTTAAATAATTTACTGCAGAAATAAAATCATAGAAGACTCCGTCTACTTCCAATATTGGGGCTGATAAAATTGAATTTTTCTTTCCCACCTCTATTATTGTATCTTGATTTGTTTCAAGTTCATAGTTAGCTTTCAATTTATCAAGCTTCATTTTTAAAACTGCACATTTTGGACAACCTGTCGAATATAACTTTATATATTTGGGATCTAATTTCATCTTATAACCCTCCTAAGCTTTTAAATCCGTATCTCTCTTTTTAATTTCTTTAGTTTCTTCTACTCCATCTAATGTTCTAAATTGTTTTTTTACAGCATTCTCGTATACAACATCTCCGATAGCTTTTGAAAAATCTTTTAGATCATCATTGTTACTAACTGTTATTTCCTTTAAATTTGCTAACATTTCAGGAGTAAATTCTTCTTTTATTTCTTTTAAAGTATCTACTAATTTGTTTATCTTTTCGTCAGACATATCTGAAGAAACCTCTGCAAATTTTTCAATATTAGAAATACTTATTGCAGAATCAATCATTTTCTCAAATCTTACATAATCTGCTTGACAGAACGAATAAATATAGTCTACTACTCCTAACTCATAAAGAGCATCAATAGTAGCATAATTTAATTTTTCAAAATTTATGTCATTATCTAAATTTAAAACATAACCAAAGAGCCCAAAAATTACTTTTCCAATTTCTAATCTCATAACAGAATCACCAAAATCTTCAGCTTTTTCTAAATTTGATAATAATGAGAATAAAAGAATTTGTTTATTAATTAAAGAAAGATAAGGTCTAATTATAAACTTCTTGCATATTTCATTAATCTCTTTAATTAATTCTTCATTATTAGGTTCTGAGTAGCATTTTAAGCAGAGATTTAATATATCACTTAATTTAATTTTTTCATCCATAGCGTTATTCTCCTTTTGCTTCTTTTTCTTTTTTAATTATAAAATCTTTAAAAATATTATTTAATCTATCTGATACAGGAGTATCGTCATATATTTTAATTAGTTCTGTACTTTCTCAACTAAAAATTAATCTAATTGCTTCATCAGGTAAATTCATTTGTCTTAAATAACTACAGAAAAAATGTCTTGCTGAGTGAGCATAGAATTCCAACCCGCAAATTTTTGAAACTTTTTGAGCAAAAGTATTCGCAGTGCTAATTGTCGCAGGAATATATTCTCCTGCTTTTAAAGAAACAAATAAATATTCTGAATTAATATTTAATTTTTTTCTCTCTTCCATTCACAAAGTAAAGAATGGCTCAAAAAATTCTTTAATAACATATTTATGAATCATTTTACCTTTCTTGCCGCTTCCTTTTGATCTGACTTCTGAAGTACAATACATGTATCCATCAAAGACTTCTTTTTCAGGAACAAAATCTGATACCTTCATTTGAATCAATTCAGCTTTTCTAGCTCCCGAAGCGCAAGCTAAAGCAAAGTAACAAGCAATTTGATACTGTTTTAAGTCAACTAGTTGTTTTAATATCTTTTGAACTTCTTCCAAAGACAAAACTGTCTTTTCTCTCGTAGGTGAAATACGAATAGGATCTAAAGTCCTTACAAGATTTCGAAAATGAGGATATTCTTCTTCATATAATAGCTCTATTTCATTTGATAAACTGCTTAAAACAGATTTCAAAGAAGCAATTCTATTAGCACTCATTCCTAATTCTCTGCACCATCCAAAATAATAAACAAAATCTCTTTTTTTAATATCTGGAAAATTTTTATCAGAGTTATTTAATAAATTTCAACAGAAGAAGACTTTTAATCATTCCTCATATTGATGAATTGTTTGAGGAGAACAATCTTGACTTTTACAGTAGAGGAGATAATCTTGAACTAATTTTTTATTTGTTGAACAAACATTTTCATATTGAGCAGTTAAATTCTTATTGTAAACTGTTGATCGTCCCATAGCTCCCTCCTAATTTTTTATTTGATTGAGCATATCAATTTCATTATTACACATTGCAATAGCATGTGGAGCTTTTAATGTTTTGATATGTCTCTTGATTTCTTTTATCTTATCATTTATATCTCTGTTTCATTTAACATCGAAGAATGTTTTAGCTAAAAATACCGCATCAGATTCATCGTATGTTATGTCAGGAGATAATGAGTATTCTTTAACAACATACATTTTAATATCATCCTTAGTAATTTTATCATCTTTTTTTCTATTTGTCAAGTTTTTAAAATAAGAATGAGTAGTTATTGGATAAATCCCTACATTATCATATGTTGCAATATTATTCATGAATAAATACAAATCTAAAATTGCATGTGCTTTTGCTAATGCCACAAAAGTCTGAATAGTAGAACTTTTTCCTGCCCTGATTTGAGCAGGAACAGCTTCAAAAGACACAACAATATCTTCTTTTTTAATTCCTTTTTTAAATAATTTTTTGAAAAAAGTGTCAATTTCATTATATAACCCCATCACTGGTAAGTCTTCATGTTCCGACACACTGAGTATCGCCAGATCTAGCGGTTTTTTAGCATTTATATCTCATATACAAACCCCTGTAATTCGGCTTGCTAAATCAAACATTATTAAATATTTATATGTCAAAATATTTTCTTTAAATTTAATAAACATTATTCCTCCTATGATTCCAAACTAATTACTAAACATTGTTCTCCGCCATCAGTAGCTTCTGTAATTTTTGCATACTGACTTCCGTTATTTACTAGAACAACGGCAGGAGCAGATTTTTTTATATATAAATCACCTGTTAAATTAGCCGTAGGACCTGCAGTTATAGGAAGATAAAGATCTCCTTCTTCAGAAACAATATTACCTATTTCCGTCTGTAGAATATTTATTTGATCTTTTAATTCTTGTAATTTTTCTTGAATTGGTTGTTTCGATGAACCAACTTTTTTAATAATAAATGAGTTATTTAATTGATTACGAATTTTGTATACATAAACATAATCACCTTGCTGCAGATCAAAGTCTGTTAATGCAGGAATTGAATTAATAACTGTTGATTCATCTGGCAAAATATATACATTATAACTTCCATCGTTATTTACAGAAGCTACTTTACATAAAATAGTATTATCTTGCTTATTAATTTCGTCTTGAATCATTTCTTTTATGATATCAACAAAATTACTAACTGTTTTTGTTTGATTCTTATTATCTGCCATAATGTAGCCTCCATATTAAATGTTAAAAAAAGGATCCCTCTTTCCAGGGATCCTTAATTGTTGTGTATTTTATTCTTCAACAATTTGAGCTTCTTGATCTAAAACAGATTGTTGATTTTCTTCAGCATTCATTTCTTCAACATTCTCTACAACCATGTAAGCTCTTTCTTCAGGTTTTTTGCCTTTCTTTTTATTTTTCTTTTTTTCTTTTTCTTCTTCTTGTTTTTCTAATTCTAGAAGCATTTGTTTTTTCTTTGCTTCTTCTTCTCTTCTTTTTCTAGCTGCCGCGTTCTTTGCACGTAAAGTTGCTAAATCCATACTATTCCTCCTTAGCTTTATTCTTAGCCAATTTTACTTTCTTTCCTTCTTTCGAAGCTTTAGTCATGCTATTGAAATAATCAATTAATTCTTTAATATATGCAATTACTTCTTTAAGAGTTTCTTCATTAATTTCGATATGCATTTCTTCGCATTCTGCTTTGATAATATCAATTGCCATTTGTTCTTTTTCTTCAGAACTTCCACCTGTTGTTTCTGCTGCTTTGGTTGCAACCTCAGCTATCTTCATAATTTTAGCCCAATCTTTTTCTTTTATTAATTCTTTAATTTTTTTAAATAAAGCTAGTGCAGTAGGTACTAAAGCAGATATTGCACTAATTAAGCCAATAAGTAATGTAATTAATCCAACCCATCCTTCAACTGTTGATGGCCATATACTTAACATTGTAAACATTTTCATTCCGCTCCTTTTTTATTTTTTATCTTCTATTTGTAACCCTGCATTTTTTAACAAATTATTATATTTTTTAAAATCAATATATTGCCTAAAAGCAGAGGAAAGTTGCCCTGATAAATTTGGGGCAATAATATTTACTAAATTCAAAAAATTTTTACGAGTTTCTCCTTTTATAACCTCTCCGTTTTTGGTATTTTTGTCAAGGTATCCAAAAACAAAATCTTTATCATTGTTGACACAAACAGTCTGTTTGCCTCAACCCGAACAAATCTGGAATAATGATCCATATTCAGAATCACTTAGAACTTCTCAGTTACCAGAGGAAGATAAACCTCGAAAAGTTTGTTCATATAATGGACCCGATAATAATTTTGTTCACTCAGGTAAAACAATTTTAGGATCTGAAAATAATAATAAATTATACCCAGAATATTTACTAGAAAAACCTAAATTCGTTATTTGGTTATTATTAACTAAGATATTATAAGGACTAAGAGTAGTTGAACCAAAGGAAATATCATAAGCTAAATTTGTATTAATTGTATAAAAAATCCCAAGCGGATTTGATATTTTACTATTTATGTTTGATTCTTCAAGAATTCTAGCTAATTCATAAAAAGAAATTTCTTGACCAGGCTGATAAGTAAAAATTTGTTCTTGTTTTAAAGAAGTTCCTCTTTCAACAAATAAATCTTCAGAGATTTGTTTATATGATCCTTTTCTTAAATACAATTCTGTATCATTAAAAAGAATTCTAGGGATTTGAGCTTCTCTTGCATTTAATTCTCTCTGGGAAATATAAAATCAACAGTTCTCTCCTTGCTGATTTTTCCCTTGGATTAGTAAAGGGGCATCATTATACCCAGTAAATACATTTCATTGTAAATAAAATATTAGGTTCATTGTTATTCTTCACTTCTTTCAAAATTTTTACAAACATCTTTATCTGCTGTGCATTCAAATAATTTGATATTCTTACAATATCTCTGATACATACATCTTTCCCCTGTTAACACACAAATAAAATAGGATGCTCCATTTCCTTGAGAATGGATACATTTTCTTGCTTTAACTTTAGGAATTAAATTTTGTTTATTCATGATTTCTCCTTTTATTAATCTCAAATTAATCACTTTTTATTTTCAATCTATTAGACCAAAACGAACAGCCTAATAAACTGAAAATAAAAAGCGAAAAAATTTATTTTTCACTTTTTATATATTAATTTTATGCTGCTGATACTACAACAGTTTCCTTGATACTAGGCTTATCTGTTAAAGAAATAGTATATGTTGCAGCACTTGGGAAAGTTTTAGTTCCCTCAGGGAAAGTAGGATCAAAAGTTAATTTATCATTATCAACTAAATTTAAAGTCCCATTCTTATGTAAAGCATAAATGTGAGGAATCATACCTACTTTTAAATAATCTTCATCAGCAACGAGTTCAGTTACATCATCATACCAATGAAGGTCATTATATACCGCGATAATTCTAAGTAATTTAGAATTATTCATATCGCAACCATCTTGAGAAGCTAAAGCTGTACCAGATAAAGACATTGTTTGGTTAGAACTCATATTCATTGTGAATTCTTGAGCACCATTTAATTTAAATCTAGGAACTTCATAAGTGATAGTACCAGCAGCTTTACCAGCAGATGCCTCGCAAGCATCACCAGCAAAAATTGGAGCTGTAATAACTAAGAATAATTCTTCAGGAATCATATTACTTGAAATTTCTGCAATATGAGCATTATCATCCTGTGTAACATATCTTAAACATACATGACCATCTTCAGGAGCTGTAAATACTTTACCATTTAATTCAGTGGTAGCAACTTTCCAATCGCCATTATCAATTGAATACCAAACAATCTTTTGTGACTTTCCACACCCCATGTTTAATTCAGCTAATTCATCTGGGATTGTGTAAGTCTTAGAATCTGAACTTGCTTGGAAATCTTTATTTTTATAAATATTTCCGCCAACATTGAATTTAGTTCCAAGTTGAGCTTCTACATATGATTCATTAAATAGAATGTCAGTTAAAGTAATTTCAACACTTGGATCATGGTAGAAAGAAAATTGAATTGGAGCGCCAGTTCCACCACGAATATCATCTTTAGTGATAGAAATATTTAAACTTGAGTCAGTTAATGTTTTAGATACAAATGCAATTTGAAGCTCATCATTAACTCTACGAAAAGCTTCTGCAGTACCAACACTACCTAAAAAGTATTTTGCCATAATTTTTAATCTCCTTTTGTTTATATTTTTTAAAAGCACTGTTTAAAGTGCTTGGTTAAAGATATTTATAATTGACCAACCTCCGCTGTAGCTTGATCTAATGTTTTATATGTATCACCATACATATCTCTAATAGGTTTATACAACCAGTGATCAATCTTTTGTCCTTCTGGTAAAGAAACAAAACCACTACAAATTGCAGTCCTCATAATTTTATAATTAATTAAATCATCTACTGCAGCAAGGGCCATTGTGAATTTTCGAATAGACATATCTCAAATCTCATCGAATTTATAAGACGTAGTTATAGATAAACCAATAACCTTCTGTTCCATTGAAGCGTAGACATCGTTTTTTTGTCTTTCTAAACGCCTTTTTTCTTCATAGTCTTTTTTAAGGGCTGGATCTACCCAAGAATCATCTCTATAATCAGGATCATTCTGAAAGAGGACCATATATCTCAAAAAATCAAAATCTTCCTTTTGAATTTTATGACCATCTACTAAAAAATAAGGTTTATTAGATTCATCTCTCTCTATCTTAATCATTTCTATTAATTCCTTCCCACCACAATCTGGGCAAGTAAGGACAGGAAACTCTATATTTCCTATATCATTTGATTTAGTTATTTCATTAATTTTATTAAGAAAATCAAGAAAATACTCATCAGAATAACTAATAACTTTTCCACATTTTGAGCATTTTAACCCGTTTTTAATATGAAAAACTAGCTCTAATAACTTTTGGAATTTAAAGGATCATTCTCTTCCTTCGTTATTTTTTTGAACAATTTTAGAAATCAAAAATTCTATATAACTAGATTTGATTCCTTGTACTGTTTCATTCTTATTCAAAGTTAAACAGGTAGAACATGCAGCATATAACTCATAATCTTTTACTTTTATAGGATAAATTTTTAATCCACAAAAAGGGACTGGTAAATCCAACCTAAAATATTCATGCTCATAAGAATCTATTTTTTCTGCGATTGACAAAGGAACTCCTTTGTATTTTATTTGAAATAAATCTCTAGCCATATATTAATATCCTATTTTACTTGAATCTGAAATACCTGATAATGCCATTGTAAATGTAGTAGCATGTCCATAATAAGAGTGATTAATCCACATAGGCATTTGGACTTGACCTTTTAAACCATTTCTATGATTAAATTGTAAATAACCAATGCCATCTAAAAATAGCCCGTTCAACTCAGCTAAAATGCACTTTAGCAACACTGTGGCACGATTCTTGTAAGCAACAATAATATTGCCCTGTTCATCAGAATCATTTGGATTAGCCTCAGGATTTAAAATAGGGTCTCCGTCACCTGCTATAGCACAAATTTTGGTATGAACCACTGTCTCAACTGTTACATCAATATTCGCACGCCCTTGATCAAAAGGGAAAATATCACTTACGAATATATATACAGAGCAACATTGTTCTTGCCAAGCATCGTTAACGAATGGCTGAAAAAATACTCTTTTAGAAGTCATTTCTCCATTATCATTATACACGAGTTCTAGCTTTTCAGCTTTTGTTAGTTCAGGTTGACTTAATGCATAAATGTCATTATATTTTAATAATTTTCAGAACATTTTTGCATGCTTACTATCTGATGAAATTAAATGATTTACAATCTTTGTTTCTATTCCATCTAAGTTTTCAAAACGATTAAAACTATTAAATGGACTATAACTATATGGTTCGTTCATGCCCTTATACCTCCTGTGGTCTTCTGACCACTAAAACAAATTCTGTTAAAATTTCTTCTCCAGTAGGAGAATCTTCTTCTGCAACAGAACATTTTACAATTAGATCTCCAGCTAAATAAGGCCTAATTCTCGATAGAGAAAATTCCCCTGTTTGAGAATCATATTCAAAATTAATATATGCTGAAATATCTACACCTGATGGTAAATTCTGTAATGTAATTTCTGTCGAAATTGGAATATCTGGAATTTCAGTTCCATCTTGAATTTGAACAAATGGGACAAAATGAATTTGTTCTGATGATAAATCTGTCGGAATAAATTCAGGTTCTTTAAAACCAATTGAATATTGTAAGTTTCCCAAATCTCCTCCTGTTGTAGAAAAATGAACAGTAGGAGTCATTTGATAAGCAATTCTTGTTTCAAAATTGTCGTAATAAGATTTCTCTGTTAATTCTAAATAAATTTTCATCAAACCTACATCATTTGGATCATAAGTTAAATCTGAATAATGTTTATTAATTGCTGTAATTCTATAAACTTTATCATAACCTATAATGAATCTTTGATTTATAAAATATTCTTTAGTATATTTATTATGTTGACAAACAATTGTTAATTGAGATTGAGGTGATACAATAGGATCTGCATATCTTAAAGTTGTAGAATACAAATTTCTCCCCTGAATAACAGGTTCATAATGATACTTAGAAACTCCTTGTTCATCTACAACAATGCTGCCAATACTTCCGTTACATCTTTCAATTATAACACTAGATGTCATTGAAACTCTATCGAAATTCGTAACAAGTCATACATTCTTATTTTTATCAAATTCTTTTAAATTATAATTCTCTGAAAATCTAAATTTAGAACCTAAACTGAATCGATGCTCTTGAATATTTCTAAAAATGATTCTCCTGCAATCGTTTGATAAATCTTCTCCTTTATCTGATTTTACAGAATTTATAACAACTTCAAGAGGGAAGTAATTTTCTTTTCCTCAATCTTGTTCAAATTCTACGTCGACACGATTAGGTCTATAACATCAACTAGAATTTACTTTATGTTGTAATTCTTTCAAAAAATAATTTTCTGTATCAAAATTTTTAGGAGTTTTAGACAAAATATCATATAAATCTGGAGTATCAGTAATATTATAAACTTTATTTGCCATTGTTACCTCCTTAAATTTATAAAATTATTTTTATTTTAAAGTTGTTTACTTAAATAATCTAAAATACCTCTGCACTCAAAAATTTGTTTTTTAATTTCATCATGCTCCATATTACGATAGTTTAAATTATTAAACAACCCATACATTTTGACGCATATTTTCGTTAACTTATTTTTACATAAAACATTCGCAGATTTTAATTCATACATTAATCCATAAAAATAAAGTTCTGCGTTAGCTTCTCCTCTTTTCTCTTCTTCAATTAAATAAAGCAATTTTATTAATTGACTTTTAAGATTAACATAACATTCCTTTTCTTCGTCTTCTGAAAAACGTAGAGAAAAATCTATTTTTTCATTTGTATTTTCATTATTTTCCAAAACGTGTTCCTCCTTTTGGTTCTGATAAAATTCTTCAAGTCAATTCAGAAACAAGTGTATCCAAGTTACTATTCATCTTGTCTCTCCAACGCACTTTTGCATCTGCCGAATTCGCTGGTGAATAAAAATCAAAATCATGATCTGACAAAATATTTCTTACTTCAATAACTCTTCCTACTTCTTTATCTCCTCATGCAGACAATGTTGCATAAGCTAAAATTTCAACAATTTTATCCATAATTGGATCAATTGGAAGATCTTTTCTAAAACATTTTGTAAAATCAGCAGTAAATGCACCAGCATAGAATCACGTTACCGAACATTTTTCATCTACTAAAACAGGACGGAAAAACTTAACTGAATTTGTTTCCCTATCATAATGAGCAGGAACATATTCTTTTCCGATTTTAAATGTAAAAGCAGAATGTTCGTGCGGAACGGAATCCAATGTATAAGTGTCTGTATTTTGACCTTCAATAACTTCCATATATCCTTCAGGATTATCTTGAAAAATAAATAGATCTGTTATAGCAGTTGGAGAAGTAAATTTATTTCTCCCTGTTAACAAAAATTCGCGCATTTCTTTTTGAAAGCCTACTTTATCATAGAAATATTTCTGACTAATATCAGGGTCGTCAAATAAAGTGAACGCTCTCTGAAAAATATCATCAAAATAGATCATTTAACGACCTCCTTAATTTATTTTTAACTATTATCTATCCCAATCTATTTCAATTGGTTTATATCTAGTATCAGAATACTTGCTTAACTCTACAGCTTCTCTTTCAAAGCCACCGTTTGTTAATCTGTTCATAAGATCAATTTTTTCACGATCTCTAAAACCTTCATCATCATTTTCAATAAATTTTCTTTTAAAATATGTTACAATACTGAGCTTTTCTGAATCTGAAATTGTTGATTCCCAAAGATCTTCTAATGCTTTAGTAGTCATTTTCCCCATCTTTGAAAGTTTTTCAGCTGTAACGCTATACTCTTTATCTGTTTTAATTCCTTTAGCTGCAGCAACGTCAATATTGTCTGCAGAAATTGCTAAAATACCTCTATCAAACCAATTTCTGTATTTACCAACTATTGCATCAAAATCTGTTCTTGTAATACGGAATTTTTCTCCATAACGAGTACAGTTTAATGTAAGATTATTTACTGTAACAACACCTAGACTGTCAGATAAATAGACTAAATCCACATCTGTGTTTGGAGCTGTAACAACAATATTTGGTTGTGTTGTGTTAACTCTATTTACAGAATTAATTTGTTCTTGTAAATTTTTAATAATTTCTGCCATTGTAGCAATTTGTTTTTCTAATTCGTTTTCTTTTTGACTTTGTTTAGTTGTAGTAGTTTTTGTTTCTTTTACTTGTTCGTTAATAGTTTTTTCTTCGTTTGTAGCCATAATATTTTTCTCCTTTTACTTCAATAAATTCATTCTCTTTCTTAAAGAGTTTTTACTTTGAGGTGAGGTCATTGCCCCACCTCAAAAGTATTTAATAAAAAAGTTTTTAAAATCAACTAGAGTTGAATTGTTCCGTATTTAGCACCGCAGATTACAGAAACACCAGCTCTTAAGCTGATAGAAATTCCATATCTAGAGTCACTAGTTTCGTCAGGGTTAAACATAACAGAAACTTCGTTGCCTTCAAATACGATCTTAACAGGTCTGTCGCCAGCTGCAGGGATTATGTAGATAATATTATCAGGTAATGCAAGAGTTGCAGAACCATTAGTTGTTCCAGGAACTAATACATTGTTTAAACCGATTAGTGGAACTCCTAAATATTGATCTAAATAACCAACTTTATTCATTTCTTCACCAATTTGAACTTGATAGTTACCAGCTAAAGAAGCATTTGATAATGCAACAGCTGTACCGATAGCCATAACAGGCATTCCACCGTTAGCTGCAGATACTCTTTCTCTTAAAGTTCCCCATAATAATGGAGTTACGCCGTTTGTAGTGTAAGCAGCACCAAATTCTGTTGTAGCTTGAGTCATACCTTTAACAGCTTTTAAGAAAATGTAAGCCATGAAAGATCTACCAATCTTTAATGCAAAATTACCCATATCCATAACTTTAGATACGAATGGATACCAGTCGATTGCTGCATCGATTGTTAATGGTTTAGCATTAACAGTGATTTCTTCATTGAACATAGGTTGATCAACGCCTTTTCTAACGCCTTCAGCCTTTGAATTTACTTTGAATAAATCATTAGATTCGATGATGAATCTTGCAGTTTCTCCAAATCCCACTTGTTTTACTTCAGCAATGAATCTAGAGAAAGTGTCGTTTACAACTTCAGGAACGATAGCTGTTACAACTTGAGCAATAACAGCATTGAAGTTGTCTCTAACTGTACTATTGTTTCTAACGTTTGGACGACTGAAAACAGCAGTACCTTGAGCTTCGAAATCAGCTTCATAAATTGTGCCTTCAACGGCCTTTTTAGCAATACCTTCAATTAATGAAGCATTTTTTGCCATATAATCAGCTGGTTTGTTGCCTTCATAAGAAGCTCTAGCTAATTCAAGAGTTCCTTCAACAAGAGCGTTGAAAGATTCGTCGTTTGATTTTGTGTAGTTGAAATATTTTCTCATCGCTATATCCTCCACAAATTATAATTGAACGACTTCACAAAGATAGATTAAACCTTTAGAAGCCATACCTGCTGTTAAGTCTTTGCTTAATAGCACTTTAATTGCATATCCTGATTGAGGGAGAGTAGCAGCTGGAGTATGAGTATACTTGCTTGCTGTAGCAGTAGCATATTCACCTTCAGTTGGTTTTGATTCAAAGTTATCTTCACCTAACCAGAATTTGTCGTGTAAACCTAATCTACGAACTCTGAAGAATTCCCCAGCTGGAACTTGTAAATTGTAAAGTTTTACACCTTGTTTATAAACATTATCAGCAATTGTTCCTTCTGAGATTCCAGCATAGTCAACAATGCAAACTTCGTCTGTTGCAGCGGCTGGAGCAGCTGCTTCATAAACATCATATTCTAAACCATTAGCGTCGTAAGTTGTATCAGCAGCGAGGTCGCCTAAAACTACTAAAGAACCATCATAAATAGCTGTTTCACTTACACCATTAGCTAACATAACATCTAAAGTATTAGATGCCATTTTACCTTCTTTAAATACGTGTGCCATAATTTCTTCTCCTTAAAATAAAATTATTGTTATATTTAATTAATCTTTACAAGTGTATCCATTAATAACAGACCAAACATCATTATCTTTAGCAGATTTTTCGGCTTTACTGCCTAAGACACTCATGTTTGGAGTATTCACAGGTGCACTGTAAATTTCATTATTCTCTGAAACTTTCTTTGTTTCTACTTCTTTATTAGATGAAACTGTAAATGTAGCCGCTAAAGCTACTTTAACTTTAAGGTCTTCAACATTAGAAATTTCTCCTGCTTCACATTTAGCTTCGAAATCATGTTTTTGATCTTCAGAAAGAGAGTCAACAGAATTAATTAATTCTTTTGCTTCTGCAATAAAATCTTTTTTCTTATAAGTATTAATTATTTCTGCAAATTTTGCATTTTCATCTTTTAATTTTATAGACTCATTATATAAATCTTTGAAAGAATACTTTGCCATATCTTCTTCTTTGTTCTTATCTAATTCCGCTATGTTGTTCTTTGTTATATTTGCAATAGCATCAGTTAAATCAAGAACAGATTCTTGAGATTGCTTATAAAGTCTAGACAAAAGTTCTACTATGAAATCTTTATAGTCTCCTTCATAATAATTCTGATAATAATCAAGTGTATTAACATAACATCCTGAACAATCAGATAAACGAGCAAGCATCCAAGTGAGATCATTTTTAATCATTTCACCCTCTGATGCAGCACTATTATTTTGTTTTATTGCTTCTTCTTGAGAATTATTGCTGTGGCATTCTTTACCTTCACATTCTTTGCCTTCGCCTTTTTCCTCGTCTTGCTTTTTGTCTTTGTCGTCATCGTCATCATCATCATCGTCGTCGTCATCGTCATTACCGTTACCATTATCATTGGTATTTTCATCTGCACTTTGTTGAGCAAGATTACATTCTTTTTCGTCTGCTTTGTTTTCATCAGAAGATTCATTTTCTTTTTTGTTTTCTTCTTTTGCAGACATTTCATCTCCGCATTCCTGTTTTTCTTCAGCTGCTTTTGAACAAACACAAGGATTTTGACCGCATTCTGGACAAAGCTCTTCATGGTTTACTTTATCATCTTTCTTAACCATTTGAGAATTTACCTCCTTAATATTATTATCTTTTGGAGCCTCGAGTTTTTCATAAGCAACTCTTATAGCATTCTTTTGCTGTTCGAAATACTCATTTCCCATAATATCAACTACAGAAAGTTCTGCTCCTTCAATTCCAGGTTCAACAGGAACCCCATTTCGAGAACCTAAAATTGTAATTCCTACTAATTCAAAATCGTTTATCTTTCTAACTCCATTAGGAAGATCTTCATAGTCTGTTATATTAACTTCAACAGAAATATTTTTTGTTGTTCCACCAGATTCTTTTGCTTTTTTAGCATCCTTTAAAAGTCTTTTTACTTGCTTAAAATTATATTGAACCCAGAGTGCACACGATAAACAGATCCATGATAATCCGTTTTCATCTGTAACGACTTCAACATCGTCTTCACTCCTAATGAAACCTAAAATTCTTTCTCCTTTTCCAGACCACGTATCCCAATAATCCATCTGAGTTTCAGGGTCATAATTCCATTCTCCATTATGACTTACAAAATCATTCTTTTCAAAATACCCAAGAATTGGTTTGTTTTTAAAAGTTTTAGCTCCTTTTAATAAAGCCTCTTGTGTAAACCAAGAATTATTACGATTTGGATTAGCAGAGCTAACAGCTTTCATTCTAAGCTCTAAAAATTCTTTTTTAAGTATTGGCTTAATATCAATTTGCGTTGCGTCGACATTAAAAACCATCTTTTTTGTGTCAGCCATGTTAACCTCCCATTAAAATTACTTTTTTTGTTGAATGCTTTCTTTTATTGGTAAAGTGTCAAATCTTTTCATTACATCATTAATAAAAGAGTTTCCACCTAATCCATCATAAGCATCATAAAGATCATGGATATTTTGATAATCATAATCATTACGATATCCTTTGTCGCAACATTTATAATAATAAAGCAAAATGTCATTTCTTAAACTTGCTAAAGTTCCTTCAGATGTTGCTGAAAGTTGTTTTGTAATTATATTCAATTTTTCTTCAATTGGTCTAAGTAGTTTTTCGATATCTTTATACTGTTGCTGTCTTTCTTTTTCATATCTATATTTTTCAAGATCAGCTTTATCAGCATCTTCTTTTTTCTTTTTCTCTTCTTTCTCTGCGTCTTTAGCTTCAAATAGAGAGCGTAGAAGCCTCGCCATAAGAAATCCTATTACAGAACTTATTAATGCGCTACCTCCCAAAGCTAAAATGATAGTGAGCCATGCTGGCATAAATCTACCTTATAAAGTGAGTATAATCTTGAATATGAATATTGAATTCTGCTGCAGTTAAAGATTGACTTGCATTTAGCCATTCTTCTGCCTGCTTGATATAAGGGCTCATTATATCTAAAAAGTTTTCTGCAAAAATTCTTACTTCATCATCTCCATCTAAATCAGAAGATTCAATTAACTCTCTTGTTTTTTCTCTTATTTCAGAAAGAGTTTCAAATAATACATTAAAAATTTTAAATAAATCATTGCTATAATCTTCTTGATAACCACCTATTTGTAATCTTATTGGACGAGCAGATAGTTCTAACATTTTATCACTAATTAAATCTGCCCATTCTGGCATAAGATGAGCAACTTTTAAATGCACCATCTTTGCAATATTATTAAAATAATGGTAATCTAGGTTATAAGCTAAATTATCAAAAACAGCATTTGCATTAAAACATCGCTGCAATAAAATGTTCATTTTATCATAAGATTCTAATGACATTCTCATAATCATATACCTCCTGTAAAAGCCATTGGCTTATTACAGAAAGTCTATAATAAACTAAATAGCTTTAAATAAATTATTGTTCTCTATTGTCTGCAATGTTGTCTCCACGATCCCTGGAAGCAGCAGTTGCATCATTCTCTATTTCTGAATCGTCAAGGCTTTTTCTTCCTGCCCCTTTTCCTTTTGTCTCTTCATCAGTTCCATCATTATTTTCTTCATCTTCTTCTGAATTTTCTTTTTCCTTTTCAGCAGCATTTGCTAATAAAGTGTAAGTTTTAAATGATTTATAGAAATCTGCATTTTCAATATATTTTACAATAGCTTGAGTGTCTATCATAGAAATACCTTCAGCAGACATTAACTTAGGGAACAAAGCAATGTTTCCGTTAGCAACTATTTCTTTTAAATATTTTTTCTCTGCTTCGTCAGTAAAGATGTCTCCTCAAATTTTAATTTTCCATCTATATTTCATTCCGATCTTATGTTGAATTATAAAATTCATAACATTCTCAAATTGAAGAGTAACATAATTTTGTTGAGAAGCAGCTAGTAATTTAGCAACTGTAACCTGAGCGACATTTGGCTTGTCTGTCGTAATTGTCATTCCAGATTCTCCACCATTAACAATTAAGTTTTCAGTTGATGTAGTAATTATTTCACTTGAATTTACATCTGTACTTAACTGTTGTAGCTTTATATTCTTAGCAGGCCATAACCATGCTTCAATATTAGTAGATGTTGCGGAATTAAATTGTTGCATGTATCCTTGTAATACTTCAGGACTGAATACAGATTCATTTTTACCAGCTCTTGCTCCGTCAATAGTTTCAATTTCGCCTGTTAGAACAGCAGAAAGAGGTGTACTAGCAATTAATCCTGCTAATTGTCCATAATCTGTTAATTCTTGAAGTTTTAACATTAACCCCATTGTATCAGGAGCTACTCAAGGATGCGAATTATCACTTCCAAAAGTATAACAAATATCATAAGGCATACGAAGCCAGAAGAAATAATTTTGTTGTCTTCCTATCTTTTTAATTTCTAAAGATCCAGGATAAGAGACTCCATTATATTTGAATTCATAATCTAAAATTTTATCATTATTTTTATCAAAAATATAATTTGGCCCAGATTCTCCACCTTTATCAACAATGATTCCTTTTTCAATCAAATCTTCTCAAGCTTTTATAATAAATTCCCCAAAATCAGAAGGACTATTAGCTATATTTAAGAAATACATCATATCAAAAGATACTGTATAACCTAATTGCCCTTTTCCAGTGATTTTAATCCATTCTGTTGGAAGTTTTTGTAATGTTGTAAAAGAAGGTTTTGTAGATTTTCCTTCTCCAACAAATTTATTTCTAAATAAATAAGAAGATTTTCCTTCCCTCTTTACTTCTAATGCTATTGTTTTAAATGTATTAGGAATATTGAATAAATCAATCCATTCATTTAACAAACGTTCTTCATTTTTAAATGGTTTTGATCCATAATCTTCTTGCTTCTCAAGAAATTCGGGAATCAAATAATGATGATAAACTGGAATATCAGCTGAACGTCTTAATATATTATAATAGATTTGTTGAGAACTACTATGAGCCCAAGACAAGCCTCTAAGTTCTGTTTCAAATGCACCAGGTGATGATAAAAAACGAGAAACAGAATATTTATTATATTCTTTCGCTTGAGTATAAAGCTCTTTTATTCTTTGATTCTGTAAAAAAGGATTTAATTTATTCCATCTTGTAGCAACAGTTTGAATCCCAGGTTTCCCATCATATTCAACCATCTTGTTAAAAGTCTGTTTTCATCTGTTGGTCAGATCGTCAATTGAAATATAGTTTTCTCCCTCTTTTTTCTCCATGTCAAGAATTACTTGGCTTTTTTCATCTACCACTTCATCAACGACAGGATTACTTTTAGGGCGACCCACTTTTTTTACAGTCTTTTTATCTTCATGATTTTCCGTCATGTTTGCCTCCTCGCCCTATATTTGGGACTTAGTATTTTCTTTTTTTCTTTGTTCTTGTTCTTCCTTTTCCATTCTCTCTAATTCTTGATCAATCATATCCAGCCCTTTAGATATATCTCTGAATACTTTTTGGCTTTCTATTTCATACTTTTTATAATTCATTTGTATCAGTTTATTAGCCAACCAAATATTAATATCATCATTTTCCTTAGGAGGATTTTCTTGATCATAAATACTAATAAAATAATTTGTGATTTTGCATTTTTTAAGAATTTTTTTTAAAGATTTTTCATCAAATTCTTCTTCTAAACTACAAAAAAAGAGAGAATTTCCAGAAAAAAGGCAGTCTCCAGCTTCACTCATCAAATCAATTAAAGAATGCTTTGAGAGAGCGCCGTCCTGTCTAAAATTTGCGATTATTTTACAACAAATCATTTTTTCACCTTTTACCTCGTTTTATTTTTTGAACGGAGAAGATCCTTTAAATGGAGAATCTCATTTTGTAGATCTATCTGCTGGTTTATGCAATGCTTTCAACCAAGATTCTGATGCAGGATCCTGCTTTCTGTTATTTTTGTTCCAAAAAACAGTATAATCTATTTCAGTTTGTTCTCCAAGAACTTCATCAGTTCTAATTTGATAAAGCCATCAGATAGCAAGATACATAACATATGCACGGTCATCCTTGCATTTATTTCTTTTTTCAACAGGAAGTTGATATGTTACACCTCCAGAAGGAGTTTTTAATCTTACCATTGAAGCGGCTTCTTCTTTCATTAAATCCATTTGAATTAACGAATTTAATTTAAGTTTTTCTAATTTATAATTTGTCCCATCGTCTAAAACAAGGACATCATTCTTTGGACATTGTGGAGGAAATTTTACACATCCTAGTGGAACTAAAGCTTTACCTGCTTCAAATAAAGCATTTCTATATTTTCTTGGCTCTACTATTAATAGAGATCCAGGAACTGCATGAGGAAAAGCTTCTGCTCAGACTTTCATGAATTCATTGTTTTCATCATATAAGCCAGGGTGTTTAATTCCTTTATCGTCTGTCCAATCTTTACATAGTTCTTGACACAGAGCTGGGGCTTGACCACCAGCACCTCCATCAATTAAAACTTTTACATGCTCATATGGAGCAACAGAATCTCTTCCATTAAATTCATAAATAAGTTGTCTTAACCTAGTTACTTGTTCATCAAGTCTCATAGGTCTCTTAGAACCATCTCCATAAGTAATGACTAGGTTTTCCATATGAATAAATCTGCCACATCATTCATGGGTGTTATCATCTTTAAAAAGCTCCGTTATTAAAACAGGAGAGTTATCGTTTTTAGATGCAGGGTCATAAGAAATGATATACTTATGTTTTTTATGAAGATAAGGAATAAAATTCTCTGTATTCGCAAAAATATCAGAACGAGTAATTATAGCATCTTCAATATCAAAATGGTCAAAGATATTATAATATTCTCTCATTCCCATTATTTCATTTTCACGCATTTTTCTATTAATTTCATCTTGCGTTAATAATGGAGTCATTGCCTTTCCATTCATCGTTGGATGTAATGGAATTTCACAGTTTAAATCTGCAACAAAATACTTATTGTTACCAGCAAGCATTTGTTTACAACCCTCTTTATATTTGCTATAAAAATACGAATTTGTATCGGTAGCAGATCCAATATATAATCTTAAATTAGGGATTTCTTGAGGATAAACTTCTGAATCGAAATTTGATCCAACCTTGAATGAAGAACTCTGTGTAGCAAACGGTTCTGATAAATCAAATAACTCTTTTGGAATAATTCCACTTTCATCATAAACAAGCATGTTTGAACGCTTACCTACGATTGTTTTTACTCCACCGACAACCGCAGTCACAGATGATCCATTTAACATTTTAAAAACATATCCCTTTTTTTGGTCATGTGTAAAGCCATCTGAATCAGCTTTTGATTTTTCAATTTCATCAATTATAACAGTGTTAGTTCTTATAAGTGACTTAACATTGTTTTTTGCTATATTTTCACCTGTTGTAAAGGTCTCCATTGATTGTCTAGATACTGCACTTAAAATATGAATTTGAGATTTTGGAAACAAGAGTGCTCTAGCCTGAATTAAAACATTCGCTAAGAATGATTTACCAGAGTTTCTTGAACATACTCAAACTGCATATTCAGATCTTCAAGTATTCGCAATTAATCATTTTTGATAATCCATAAGAGGTATTTGTAAAATCTGCTCAATAAATTGCACAGGATTTTGTCTTCCTCATTGAATTAATTTGATATATTTTTTCATAGATTCATAATCACGAATAGTTACATTATTTTCAGGTAATCTATTGTATACACTTAACATGATTACTCCTCCTTTTACTTCTTATTAAAAACAAGTTCTATTATTTTTCGAGAGTATACATATGAATTTCTCTGCTGATAAATTCTTTGATATCCTCTTCAGAAATACCTTTGTTTCTATAGTCTCTCTCTAGTTCTTCAAGTAATTCTTGTTTTGTTATTTTTTCTTTAGCAAGCCTTAAAGCTTCTGTTGCTTCTCTTGCTTTTTCTTGAGCCTCTTTCACAAGTGTTGCTTGATCTGATAAAATATCAGCATAATCTGTTTTAGATAAACTAACTTGATTTAACATTGCTTTCCAACTAATATTAGCAACATCTTCGATAGATTTAGAAGTGGCTATATCATAAAAATTAGTTATTCCTAAATCAACACCTTTTTCTTCAATTTGATTCATGACATCTGACAACATACCTCGTCCGTTAGATCCAATACCTTTAACCGTAAAGTTATTTTTTTCAGCTGTTACATTTATTGAGTCTTGAATCGTTTTTGAAATCTTCATTAATGAATCTAATTGCTTTTGAACTTCTTCTCCGATGTCCCCTGCCTTCGTTAATTCATTCATCTTTTTCTGATATTTTTCCAAATTATTATAGTTACGAACAATTGCAAGGGCTGCCTTAGCTTTAGCAACATCTTTACGCATATTTTCTGTTAACATTCCTGCTAAATCGCGATATAATTGAGGTTTATCTGCTGGATCTTCATCTTTAAAAGGATCGTAAGATAAAATATCTATAACAGCCATTCTATTCTTTCGATCTTCTTCATTTAATCCTTTTAAATTTAACTCTTCTTTATAAACTTTTTCAAAATTCTCTTTTTTTAATTGACTAAAAAATGTTAAATCTTTATAATTAGGATTATTATTAATTGTGTCAATATATATTTGAGAACGATTTGTAGAATCAACATATTTTTGAGATTGTGCTAATGTTTTAGCAATATCTGAACTATAAGGTATATTATGTCTAAAACAATATTCAAATAAAGTTTCTTCTATATCTCCTTCATGTTCAACGAAAAGACTATTAAATTCACTATCTTCAGGCTCTTGGTCTACTAAAGAATCATCGATTAAATTTTTATCTTGTTCTTTTTCCATTCCTTTTCACCTCAATATAATAAAAAAAGCGTTTTAAAGTGCGCCACCACGAATTGGACAGGTTTAGAGTCTCTGACCCGACATATTGGGTGGTCTTTTCTCGTCTTCCATCCCTTTTGACATGCAGGGTTTGTCCCTGCGCTCGGTGGACCAGGGTCTCTCGACCAGCCCAAATGAAGCATAAAAACAAACGCTCTTAAAGAGCGCTGTTAATTCTTATTCATAAATATTTAAATTTATATAATTTACAGATAAATTCCCGTTGTGGAATATTAACAATGTTTGTTCAGCATCACCATATAATCTTAATGATTGAGCATAGTTATCTGATCCACAAATACTTGAATTTACAAAAACTTTTGCCCCTTGGAAAGATTTCATTTTACTTTCATGCCAGTGCCCTACACAAACGTAATCACAAAATTGTCTTGTAGCACCTAAGATGCCTTGAATACAAGTATTTATTTTTTCTCTATGTCCATGAGCGAAAGCCATCATTTTCCCATTTAGTAAAGAGAATAATCCTAAATCAACATCTAAATTGTCATGTGTAAATTGAACTTTTGTATCTTTTAATCTTGCTTCAAGATAAAAGTCAATTAATCTAAAATAATTTTCTTTTTCAATGTTCTCTTTAAAGTTAGGAGTCACACGAGAATGATTATCTGAACAAGATCTGTAGATTATTTCTGGAGCAGCTTCTTGTAATTCATTTAAAGCATCTGCTAATATTTCAGAAGCAATCATAATTTGTGAAACTAAATCTTCACTATCTTCAATTCTAGAAGTAACTCTTAATTGTCCGTCAATCATATCTCCTAAATTTAGAACATTAAGACGTTGAATATTATTTTTCTTACACAATTCAATTGTGTCATGAACATACTTTTTAACTCTTTTTCTAGCTATTTCAGTATTATATTTGTTATAGAAGTTGTTAATTTCCATTCCTATATGTAAATCTGATAATAACATTACAGCTTCATTATTTTCTTCTGAATCTATGCCAGTATATTCAATCGAAGGTAAATCTTTTAATTCCTTGACTCCTTCTTTGATTAAATCATTAAGAACTTCAACTCTTGCATCATCTCTTAAACTACGACGATAACTGTTCATTACATCTCTTGTTTTAACTTGTTGTTTATAAAGTTCTCTTTTGATTTCTTCTGTTTTTTCTTCAAATTCAGGAAAACTAATATCATCAATTGTTTGATCTGATAAAAGCTTAACATTAGAAGTTATTGTTCCATCTGCATATTGTTTGCCTTTAATCCAACTTCTAAATTGTTCTCCTGTTTTATCAACACCAAGAATTTTTACTAATTCATCCCATCTTTTTTGAGATGTAGGTAATTCTTTATATTTGCAGCCGATTTGATATAACTCTTCATCTGTAAAGTCTCCTGCATCTTTACCAAATTTATCAAGAAAATTATTAAATTCTTCTTTTGTCGTCATAAGATCTCCTTTTATCTTCCTGACCTCTCGTTTCTATGAATGAAAGGCCTTTTTTATTTGCTTTTTCTCTTCCTCTTTCATTAATTAACACTTGTCCTTTTCCTGTCCACATCCTTCATTTTTAGCTCTTCTTTGCCTTTCTTTTAGAGTTTTATACTCTCTTCTTTGCAAAATATAGCAGTTTGGAC